>Ga0308175_100000534_pt1 | contig 25901 bp, 23 predicted proteins | sample PhyCR1_3_FD_203893 | JGI IMG/M metagenome (GOLD analysis project Ga0308175, IMG submission 203893) | Soil microbial communities from UC Gill Tract Community Farm, Albany, California, United States - DLSLS.C.R1 | ecosystem: Environmental > Terrestrial > Soil > Agricultural land | place: USA...
TCCACGAGATGACCGGGCACGGACTGGAGGCCGACCACGTGCACAAGGGCGCGAGCGTATACGCCGGCAAGCTCGGGGAGAGGGTCGCCCAGCCGCTGCTGAACGCCTTCGACGACGGCCGCATGCCCGGCGAGTGGGGGAGCGACGCGGTCGACGACGAGGGGGTGCCGACGCAGAAGACCCAGGTGATCGAGGAAGGGCGCCTCATCTCCTACCTCTACGACCGCCTCACCGCCGGGCGCGACGACGCCGCCTCCACCGGCAACGGGCGCCGCGAGAGCTTCCGCCACCTGCCGATCCCGCGCATGACCAACACCTACATCGCCCCCGGCGAGGCGACCCCGGAGCAGCTGATCGCTGAGGTCGAGCGCGGCTTCTACGCGGTCTCCTTCGGCGGCGGCCAGGTCGACCCGGCGACCGGCGACTTCGTCTTCGGCGTCTCGGAGGGCTACCTGATCGAGGCGGGAAAGGTGACCCGTCCCTGCCGCGGCGCCACCCTCGTCGGCAACTGCCTGGACGCACTGACCGCGATCGACGGAATCGCCGACGACTTCTTCATGAAGACCGGCATCTGCGGCAAGGGCGGCCAGAAAATCCCGGTCGGCACCGGCCAGGGCCACGTCCGGGTGGGGGCGATGACCGTCGGCGGGACGCAGCGGTGAGCGAGCTCAGCGCGATCGCCCGCCGCGCCGTCGAGGCCGCACTCGCCGCCGGCGCCGGCGAGTCCGAGGCCTACGTATCTCGCGACAGCGGCCGCCAGGTGCGCGTCCACGGCGGCGAGGTCGAGAGCCTCACTGCGGCGACGCAGAGCGGTGTCGGCGTCCGCGCCTGGCGGGGAAGCCGGGTCGGCTACGCCTTCGGCACCGACCTCTCCGAGGCCGGCGTCGCGGCGATCGCGGCCCGCGCCGCCGAGGCGGCCGCGGTCGCCGACGAGGACGAGTTCGCGGCGGCGCCGGTGCCGGCGGAGTTCGAGTCGCTGCCGGGGATCAGCGATCCCTCGGTCGCCGAGTGGGACGCCGCCCGGGTCGCGGAGCTGGCCCTGAGCGTCGAGCGGACGGCACTGGCAGCGGACGGGCGCGTCGCCGGGGTGGAGCAGGCGGTCTACGCCGACTCGCAAGACCAGGTCGCGATCGCTTCCTCCACCGGCGTGGCCGGCGAGTACGAGTCCTCCAGCTGCTTCGCCTACCTGCAGGCGCTCGCCGAGGGGGAGGGAGCCCGGGAGACCGGCCTCGGCTTCGGCCTGGCGCGCGGCCCTGCGGGTCTGGACCCGGAGACGATCGGCGCCGAGGGGGCCGCAAGGGCGGTCGCGATGATCGGCGCCGGCAAGCCCGCCTCCCGCGACTGCCCCGTCGTTCTCGACGAGACCGTCGCCGCCAGCTTCGCGGGCCTGATCGGCGGCGGCCTCGGCGCCCGCGCGGTGCAGCGGGGCCGATCGCCCTTCGCCGGGCGGCTCGGCGAGGAGCTCGCGAGCGAGGCTTTCGCCCTGCACGACGACGGCCGCGACCCGGAGGGTCCCGCCTCGGCGCCCTTCGACGCCGAGGGCGTTCCGCGCCGGCGCACCGCGCTGATCGAGGGCGGCCGGCTGCGCTCCTACCTCTACGACACCTACGCCGCGAACCGCGAGGCCCGCGAATCGACCGGCTCGGCCTCGCGCCACGGCTACCGCTCGCTGCCCGCGGCCGCCGCCTCGAACCTTGTAGTGGCTCCCGGGGAGCTGGCGCTGGAGCAGCTCCTGGCCGAGGCGGGGGACGGAATCTACGTGACCGACGTCGCCGGCCTGCACTCCGGCGTCAACCCCGTGACCGGGGTCTTCTCGGTCGGCGCCTCGGGGCGTGAGATCCGCGGCGGGCAGCTTGCCGAGCCGGTCCGGGAGTTCACGATCGCCGGCGAGCTGGTGGCGATGCTGCGCTCCGTCAGCGCCGCCGGCTCGCGCCCGCGCTGGGTCCCGTTCGGGGGCTCGGTGAGCACGCCGCCGCTGCTGATCGCAGAGCTGGCGATCAGCGGTTCGTGACATTCGGCTCCAGAGCGCAAGTTCTTACGCCGTGGGCGCTGTTAGATTGGCGCCGTCTTCAACCCCCGAGGAGGATTTACGACGTGACCAAGGCTGAGTTTCTGGATCGACTGGCCGGCGACGACCGGCTCGGCAGCAAGAAAGCCGCCACCGACGCTGTCGACGCGGTTCTCGACGCGATCGCCGGAGCCCTCGCCGCAGGCGAGGAGGTCAGCTTCACCGGCTTCGGCAAATTCCACGTCGCCGAGCGTGGCCCCCGGCAGGGCGTGAATCCCCGCACCGGCGAGCGCATCACCATCCCGGGCGGCAAGGTGCCGCGCTTCTCCGCTGGATCGGCTCTGAAGACCAAGGTCAAGGGCTGACTCCTTTCGCCGATCGGCTGGCGGCGCTCGTCGAAGAGCGCCGCAGCCAGATCTGCCTCGGGCTGGACCCCGACCCGGCGAAGCTGGCCGGGGAGGGGGGCCCGCCCGGCGACCCGGACGCGCCGCCAGGCGAGCGCGCCGCCGTTGCGGTCGCCACCCACTGCCGTTCGCTGATCGAGCGGGCGGGACCGGCCTGCGTCGCCGTGAAGCCGCAGCTTGCCTGCTTCGAGCGGCTCGGAGCACCGGGTTGGTTCGCCCTCGCCGATGCCTGCGCGGCCGCCCGCGAGGCCGGACTGCTGGTGGTCGCCGACGGCAAGCGCGGCGACGTGCCGGTGACGGCCTCCGCCTACGCGCAGGCGCTGGTGGGCGAGACGGAGACCCCCTGGGGGACCGTCCCCGGCCTCGGCGCCGACGCCTTCACCGCCAACCCGCTGCTCGGCCTGGACGCGCTGGAGCCGCTGGTGGCGGGGGCGGAGGAGGCGGGGGCCGGTGTCTTCGCCCTCGTCCGCACCAGCAACCCCGGCGCCGCCGACGTGCAGGACCTGCCCGCCCCCGAGGCCCCGCTGCACGAGCGGCTCGCGGGCCTGGTCGACAATCTCTCCCCGCGCCTGCTCGGCGAGTGCGGCCTCAGCGGCATGGGCGCCGTGGTCGGAGCCACCGAGCCGCAGCACCTGGCCCGGATGCGCGAGCTGATGCCGCGCGCGCTCTTCCTCATCCCCGGCGTCGGCGCCCAAGGGGGCCGGCCCGAGTTGCTCGGCGCGGCGTTCTCACCCGGGCGCGCGGCAGCGTTGGTCGCCGCCTCGCGCGGGATCGCCGCCGCCCCCGATCCCGCGGCCGCCGCCGAGCAGTTGCGCGCGGCCGTCTGGGACGTATCGACCGCCTGAGGACGGGCGACTGCGATTACGCTTCAACCGCTCCGAACGCTTCTCGGCAGTCAGAAGAGAATGGAAAGACGCACCAGCGCCCCCGCCCGGATAGCCGCCGCCCTCGCTCTGGTGGTCGCGGTGGTGGCCGTGGTCGTTGTGGTCGTTGCCGGCTCCATCGGCGGCTCCAGCGGCGGCGGGCACCATCGACACCACCGCCACCACCCGCACAAGCAGGCGAGCAAGCACCTGACTGAGGCCAAGACCTACGTCGTCCAGAGCGGCGACACCCTGATCGCGATCTCCCAGAAGACCGGCGTGCCGGTGTCGCAGATCCTCGCCCTCAACCCCGAAGTCGACCCGCAGATCCTGATCGCCGGCGAGACGCTGAAGCTCAGGTGACCCGGCGGCGGCGCGGCGCCTACTGCCTGCTCGCGGCACTCGCCTGCGCCGTCTGGCTCTGCCCGCTGGCGGCCGCGGCGCCGGCGCTCAGCGGGCCGCCGGCCCTCGCGGCCCGCGCCTGGGGGCTGCTCGACGCGCACAGCGGCGAAGTGCTCGACTCCCACGCCCTGCGGCGGGAGCTGCCGATCGCCAGCACCACCAAGCTGATGACCGCCTACGTGGCGATGAAGGACCTGCCGCTGGACCGGGTGGTGCGCGCCGCGCCGTATGAGCCGGAATACGGCGAGTCGCTGATGGGCCTGCGGGCCGGGCAGCGGATCAGCGTCCGCGACCTGCTCTACGGGCTGATCTTGCGCAGCGGCAACGACGCGGCCCACACGCTCGCGGTCGCCGCCGCCGGTTCGCAGCAGCGCTTCGTCGCGCAGATGAACCGCTACGCGGCGGCGCTCGGGCTCTCCTGCAGCCACTTCGCCAACCCCGTCGGGCTCGACCAGAAGGGCAACTACTCGTGCGCCCGTGACCTGATGACGCTGACCCAGCGCCTGCTGCGCATCCCAGCCTTCGCCAGGATCGCCGACTCGCGCAGCGCCGTCCTTCGCAGCGTCCACCCACGGCGCCGGATCGAGACGATCAACGAGCTACTGGAGATGGCCCCGTGGGTCACCGGCGTCAAGACCGGCCACACTTTCGGCGCCCGCTACGTCCTCGTCGGCTCCGGACGGCGTCACGGGGTCAGCCTCGTCTCGGTCGTGATCGGCACCTGGACCGACGAACAGCGCTTCGACGACAGCATCGAGCTGCTCGAATACGGCTTCTCGCTCTTCCGCCGCCGGGTGCCGATCCGCGCCGGGCGGGACCTCGCCGACCCCTCGATCCGCTACTCCGGAGGGGAGCTGCCGCTGCGGGCGGCCCGTTCGCTGGCGGTGGGGCTGCGGCGGGGGCAGCGACCCCAGGTGCTGGTGCGGGCGCCCGACCAGGTCGAGGGTCCGATCAGCCGCGGGACGAGGCTCGGCCGCGCCACGGTGCTGGTCGCGGGGCGGCCGGTCGGCACGGTTGCGCTCCTGGCTTCGCGCGAGGTCCCGGAGGCCGGTGCCTTCGACCGGCTGCGGAGCTTCCTCAGCGGCCGCCTCGTCCCTGTCGCGGTGGTCCTGTTCGTGATACTCATGGTTGTGCTGTTGCTCTACCGGCGGCAGGGCCGCCGCCCAGTCGGCGACCGAGCGGAATCCGGGTGAACGCCAAGTGATCCTCACCGTGACTTTGAACGCAGCGATCGACCGCACGGTCGCGGTTCCCAACTTCCGCCTCGGCCGTCGACACCGTGCCGTCGAGAGCCGCACCGTCGCCGGCGGCAAGGGAATCAACGTCGCCCGCGCGCTCACCCTGCTGGGCCGGCCGGTGATCGCGGCCGGGTTCGTCGGCGGCCCCAGCGGCATCCGGGTGCTCGAACAGCTGCGCGAGGAGTCGGTGCTCACCGACTTCACCCGGATCGCCGCCGAGACCCGGATCAACCTCGCCGTCATCGACCCGACCTCCGGCGAGCAGACGGAGATCAACGAGCGCGGCCCGGCGGTCAGCCCCGAGGAGGTCAAGAAGCTGTTCGAGCGGATCGCCTACCTCGCCGGCGGGGCGAAGATCTGCGTGCTCGCCGGATCCGTGCCGCCGGGAGCCGGCGACGACCTCTATGCCCGCCTGATCGCCGACCTCGGCCGCCGCGGGGTTCCCGTGGTGCTCGATGCGGAGGGCGAGGCGATGCTCGCCGGGGTCCGCGCCGGCGCCTCGATGGTGACGCCCAACGAGGGCGAGGCCGAGGAGCTGGTCGGGCAGGAGTTCGCCGACCGCGGCGACCTCGCCCACGGACTGCTGGAGCTCGTCCGGCTGGGCGCGACGGAGGCGGCGATCACCCGCCCGGAAGGCTGCGTCGCGGCGGTCGGCGAGGGCTCCTCCCGCCGCCTGCTCGAGGTCCACACCGAGCCCCTGGAGCCGGTCTCCACGGTCGGCTCCGGCGACGCCTTCCTGGCCGGCTACGTCGCCGCCCGCTACGACGGCCGCTCGGCCGAGGACTGCCTCGCCTACGGCGTCGCCTGCGGGGCGGAGTCGACCCAGCACTTCGGCGCCGGCACGGTCGACCGCACCCAGGTCGAGCGGCTGCTCGGCGAGGTCGCCGTGCACGACTTGGAGGTCCCCGCCGAAGTGTAGGCTGGCTGGATAACGCCAGCCTTGGAGGACTAACTTGGAAATCGAAATCGGCCGCGGCAAGAAGGGGCGCCGCGCTTACGGATTCGACGACATCGCCATCGTTCCTTCGCGCCGGACGCGCGATCCCGACGACATCGACATCAGCTGGACCCTCGGTCCCTACCGCTTCGACCTGCCGCTGGTCGCCTCGGCGATGGACGGCGTGGTCAGCCCCGACACCGCGGTGCTCGTCAACGAGCTCGGCGGCCTCGGCGTGCTGAACCTGGAGGGGATCTGGTCGCGCTTCGAGAACGCGGAGGAGAGGCTGGAGGCGATCGCCGCCGCCCCCAAGCACGAAGCGACGCGGCTGATGCAGCAGATCTACACGGAGCCGGTGAAGGCGGAGCTGATCGCCAAGCGAATCGAGGAAATCAAGGCGCGCGGGGCGGTCGTCTGCGGCTCGCTTACGCCGCAGAAGGTGCGCGAGCACTACGAGGTGGCGGTCGAGGCCGGCCTCGACATCCTCGTCATCCAGGGCACGGTGATCTCGGCCGAACACGTCTCGACCACGGTCGAGCCGCTCAACCTGAAGGAGTTCATCGCCGAAGTGCCGGTGCCGACGGTGGTCGGCGGCTGCGCCTCCTACTCGACCGGCCTGCACCTGATGCGGACCGGCGCGGTGGGCGTCCTCGTCGGAGTCGGCCCCGGAGCGGCCTGCACCACCCGCGGCGTCCTCGGCATCGGGGTGCCGCAGGCGACCGCGATCGCCGACGTCGCCGCCGCCCGCGCGCAACACATGCTCGAGACCGGCGAGTACGTCAACGTGATCGCCGACGGCGGCATGCGGACCGGCGGCGACGTCTCCAAGGCGATCGCCTGCGGCGCCGACGCGGTGATGGTGGGCTCGCCGCTGGCGCGGGCAAAGGAGGCTCCGGGACGCGGCTTCCATTGGGGCATGGCCACCTTCCATCCCTCGCTGCCGCGCGGCACCCGTGTCTCGACCAAGCAGGACGGGACCATGGAGGAGATCCTGCTTGGCCCCGCCCAGGAGAACGACGGCACCTTCAACCTGATGGGGGCCCTCAAAACGTCGATGGCCACCTGCGGCTACGAGGACATCCGCAGCTTCCAGCGGGCCGAGGTCATGGTGGCCCCGGCTCTGATGAGCGAGGGCAAGAAGCTGCAAAACGAGCAGTCCGTAGGCATGGGCTCCAACGGGCGAGCGGCTGTTTCTACGGGAGTCGCCGTATCGGATGACTAGCAGGACGGGAGCGCACCGGCCGGCGGGTCCTGTCGCCGCAGGGGACCCACCGCCCCCTGCGGTAGCTAAAGCTTCCTCGGGGGCGGTACCCCCTACGGCGCCACCCGCCGGAGGGAGCGCTGCCGAGGAGGTGCTGGTCCTCGATTTCGGAGGGCAGTACTCGCAGTTGATCGCGAGAAGGATTCGTGAATGCGGGGTGTTCGCGGAGATGCTGCCGGCGGATACCTCGCTCGAGAAGCTGCGGGAGCGCCAGCCGAAAGCCCTGGTGCTCTCAGGCGGACCAGCGTCGGTGTACGAAGACGGGGCTCCGGCGTTTCCTACGCAGTTGCTGGATCTGGAGGTTCCGATCCTGGGGATTTGTTACGGGATGCAGGCGATGGTCCTGGCGCTGGGGGGCAGGGTGGAGTCGGCTGAGTCGGGGGAGTTCGGGCGGACGGACCTGGTGCTGCGCGACGGCGGCGGCAGGCTTCTGCGCGGCCTGCCCGAGGAGCAGAGCTGCTGGATGAGCCACCGGGACGCGGTGTTCGAGGCGCCCGAGGGCTTCACCGCCCTTGCCGCCAGCCCCAGCTCGCCGGTCGCTGCATGTGAGATGCCCGACCGCGGCCTCTACGGGATCCAGTTCCACCCGGAGGTCGTCCACACGCCCTACGGGACGGAGATCCTCACCCGCTTCCTTCGCGACGTCGCCGGCTGCGAGCGGCAGTGGTCGCCGCAGTCGGTGATCGCCGAGCAGGTCGAGAAGATCCGTGCCCAGGTCGGGGAGGGAAAGGTCATCTGCGGCCTCTCCGGGGGCGTCGACTCCTCCGTCGCCGCCCTGCTCGTCCACCGGGCCGTCGGCGACCAGCTGACCTGCGTCTTCGTCGACCACGGGCTGATGCGGCTGAACGAGGCCGAGCAGGTGGTCGAGGCCTTCGGCCAGTTCGGCATCCCGCTGGTCCACGTCGAGGCCGAGGAGCGGTTCCTCGCCAAGCTCGCCGGGGTCGAGGACCCCGAGCGCAAGCGCAAGATCATCGGCACCGAGTTCATCCGCGTCTTCGAGGAGGAGGCCGCCAAGCTCCAGGACGCCGCCTACCTTGTCCAGGGAACGCTCTACTCGGACGTGATCGAGTCCGGCGGCTCCGACCACGCGGCGACGATCAAGTCCCACCACAACGTCGGCGGCCTGCCCGAGGACCTCGAGTTCGAGCTGGTGGAGCCGCTGCGGATGCTGTTCAAGGACGAGGTGCGCGCCGTCGGCGCCGAGCTCGGTCTGCCCGAGCGGATGGTCTGGCGCCAGCCCTTCCCGGGCCCGGGGCTGGCGATCCGAATCGTCGGCGGCGAGGTCAACCGGGAGCGCCTGGACATCCTCCGCGCGGCCGACGCGATCCTCCAGGAGGAGATCCGCGCCGCCGAGCTGTACCGGCAGCTGTGGCAGTCCTTCTGCGTGCTGCCGGTGGTGCGCTCGGTCGGGGTGCAGGGAGACGGGCGCACCTACGCCTATCCGATCGTGATCAGGGCCGTCACCTCCGACGACGCGATGACGGCGGACTGGGCGCGGCTTCCCTACGACCTCCTGGAGCGCGTCTCCAACCGGATCATCAACGAGATCCGCGACGTAAACCGGGTCGCCCTCGACATCTCCTCCAAGCCGCCGGCGACGATCGAGTGGGAGTAGGGGCTCAGCTGTAGGCGTCCCACTGCCGCAGGTAGGGCAGCGGGTCGACCGGGCTGCCGCCCTCGTACCAGCCGGGCGGCGTCCACATCTCGAAGTGGAGGTGGCAGCCGACGGCGTCGCCGGTCTCGCCGACCACCCCGATCGGCTGGCCGGTGCGAACGGTTTCCCCGGTCTGCAGCGGCGAGGGTTCGGCGAGGTGCGCGTACATGAAGTCGAACCCGGTGCCGCGGCCGTCGATGACCACGTAGTTACCGGCGGCGCTCTGGTAGCCGGCGTACTGGACGCTGCCGCCGCGGGCGGCGAGCAGCGGCGTGCCGCAGGCGGCCATCACGTCCTGGCCCTGGTGGGTGTGGCCCGAGCGCGGGGCGCCGAAGCGCCCCGCGCCCATCTCGAATTCGTGCTTGCCGAGGACCGGGAAGGCGTAGCCGTAGAAGGCGAAGCCGAGCTTCAGCGCGATCGCCGGGCTGGCGCGGCGGGCGGCGGGCGCCGCCGGGGTCTGGGCGCTGATGCGGAAGCTGTAGCGGCCGTTGGGGGCGGGGCGCCCTTCCTCGGTGGTCCCGTCCCAGCGGACCGAGACCGGCACGCTCGGAGCCACGTCTGAGCGGTAGAAGGTCTTGACGACTTCGCCGCCGGCGGCCACGACGTCCACGCGCAGGTCGTTCTGCGGCTGGCTGGCGCCGATCGCGAAGGTGAGGCGCGGGTAGCGGTAGCCGAAGTAAAAGGACTTGCGCGGCGTGGCCTGCGCAGAGAGCAGGGTGATCGCGCCGGCGCTGGGGTTGCCCTCGGGCGCGCCGGCGGGGCTGCCTTTCGCCGTTGGAGCGGCGCCCGGCGTGGGCGCGCCGCCCGTCGCCGCCGCGGCGCTGCCGCCGAGACAGCAGAGAAACGCCAGCACCACCGCCAGGAACTTTCTCCCGCCCGCTTCGGGTCGGACGAACCCATCGCCGCTCAACCGCTGCCCTCTCCTTCGGTCGCCTGCGGAGTTAGCTGTCGGGCTCGCGCTGAAAGAGTCGCGCTACGGACTGGATTTCGTCCGATTCGCCCCTGAGACCTGCCTTGGCCTCTTCGGTTCCTCCGCTCCCGCACGGAGCCCGCGCGGGATTCGGCCTTGCTGGCGCAGCAGCATATACCTGGAGATGGCTATCATCCCCCGGCCGCGCAGGTACGTCCGCGCGGTTTTTGCGCGATGAAGACCTTCGTAGCCACTCCAGCCAACCGCCAGCGCGACTGGTACGTCGTCGATGCCGAGGGCAAGACCCTGGGCCGACTCGCCACCCAGATCGCCGACACCCTGCGTGGCAAGCGCAAGCCCGAGTACACGCCGCACGTCGACACCGGCGACTTCGTAGTCGTCGTCAACGCGGAGAAGATCCGGGTCACCGGCGACAAGCTCGCCCAGAAGACCTACTGGCGCCACAGCGGCTACCCGGGCGGGATCAAGTCCCGCACCCTGGGCGAGATGCTCGAGCGCAAGCCCGAGGAAGTGATCCGCAAGGCGGTCAAGGGGATGCTCCCGCGCAACCGGCTCGCCCGCCAGCAGCTGACCAAGCTGAAGGTTTACGCGGGGCCGGATCATCCGCATGCGGCGCAGCAGCCCAAACCGATGGAGACGAACTGATGGCAGACGACGAGACCCGCAAAGAGAATTCCGAGGGACAGGGGCCTGAGGCCGCGGGTCCTGTCGAGGAGGAGACCTCCTCGTCCTCGCAGGCTGCGGGCGAGGAGGCCCCCTCCACGCCACCCGCGGCAGAGGCCGCTGAAGCTGCGGAGTCCGATGCCGCTGAGCAGGAGCCCGCTGCGGAAGCCGAGGAGCCCGCTCCGGAGGCTGAGGAGCCGTCCGAGGAGCCCGCTGCGGAGGCTGAGGAGCCGTCCGAGGAGGTTGGGGGGGAGCCTGTGGCGGAGGAGGTGACTTCGCCGGAGCCTGACCAGGAGGTCACCTCCGAGGAGGCTCCGGCCGAGGAGCCGAAGGCGGAGGAGAAGAAGAAAGACGTGATCCCGGGGGCGGACCTGGAGCCGATCCTGGTCGAGCCCGACAAACCGGAGCTGAGCGCCGAGGAGCGGGCGCGGCTGGAAGCCGAGGAAGAGGAGAAGGCGCGCCGCGAAGCAGAGCGGGCCGCTGCCGAGGAGGCCGGAGCGAGCGCCGCCAGCCGGGCCCCCGCGAAGATGGAGGCGGGTGCGCGCTTCCTCGCCACCGGCAAGCGCAAGAGCTCGATAGCGCGGGTGACCCTGCTGCCGGGCGACGGCAAGTTCGAGATCAACGGCCGCAGCCTGGAGGAGTTCTTCCCCCGCCCCCTGCACCAGACGGTGGCACAACAGCCGCTGGTCGTTTCCGGCTATGAGGGCAACGTCGACGTCCGCGTCCGGGTCCACGGCGGCGGCGTCAGCGGCCAGGCCGGCGCGATCCGCCATGGCATCGCCCGGGCGCTGACCGAGGTCGACGCCGAGCTGCGCGGCGACCTCAAGCGCCGCGGCTTCCTCACCCGCGACGCGCGGGTCAAGGAGCGGCGCAAGGCCGGGCTGAAGAAGGCCCGCAAGCGGCCTCAGTTCAGCAAGCGCTGACGGGGGCTTGGTGAGGGCCGAGCGCAAGCTCTTCGGAACCGACGGGGTCCGAGGGGCGGTTGGATCCTTTCTAAACGCCGAGCTCGCCACCACCCTCGGTCGCGCCGCGACCGCCTCGCTGGAGGCCCGCCGGCCCCAGGTGCTGATCATCCGCGACACCCGCGAGTCCGGCCCGATGTTGGAGGCCGCGCTGGCGGCGGGGATCGCTTCCGCGGGCGGCGACGCCTTCCTGGCGGGGGTGTTGCCCACGCCGGCGGCCGCGATCCTCGTCCGCCGCCTGGGCTTCGACCTCGCCGCGGTGGTCTCCGCCTCCCACAACCCCTTCGCCGACAACGGGATCAAGTTCTTCGACGGCCGTGGGCAGAAGCTCGCGGACGAGGTCGAGTCGCGGATCGAGTCGCTCCTCGACGGGTGCCCGGAAGCCGAGGAGCCGGGACGGGTGAGCGAGCTGAACGGCGGCCTCGAGGACTACCTGCGCGAGCTCGAGGCGGCTTTCCGGCTCGATCTGGGCGCCCGCCGGGTGCTGCTCGACTGCGCCAACGGCGCGACCTTCCGGGCAGCCCCGGCGATCTTCGAACGGCTCGGCGCCGAGGTCGAGGCGATCGGGGTCGAGCCTGACGGGCGCAACATCAACGCCGGCTGCGGCTCCACCCACGTCGAGGCGCTGGCCGAGCGGATCGCCGCCTCGGAGGCCGAGATCGGCTTTGCCTTCGACGGCGACGGCGACCGGGTGCTGGCCGTCGACGGCGCCGGGCGCGTGCACGACGGCGACGAGCTGATCGCCCTGGCGGCGCGGGGAATGGCCGCCCGCGGCGAGCTCGAGGGAGGGGTCGTGGTCACGGTGATGAGCAACTTCGGCTTCCACAGCGCCATGGAGGAGGCCGGGGTCGAGGTGGCGGTGACCCAGGTCGGCGACCGCTACGTGATCGACGAGATGCGCAGGCGGGGCTGGAGGCTCGGCGGCGAGCAGTCTGGGCACATCATCGCCTCCGACTTCGCCGCCACCGGCGACGGCATCGCCGCCGCTCTGATGACCATGCGCGAGCTGGGATCGGCTCCGCTCGAGGACGCGATCCCGATGCGCAAGCTGCCCCAGGTGCTGGAGAACGTGCGCGTCCTCGATCGCGAGGCCGTGGCCGGGGCGGATGCCGTCTGGGCGGCGGTGGACCGCGAGGAGGCCGGGCTGCGCGGCCGTGGCCGGGTTCTCGTCCGCCCGTCGGGAACCGAGCCGCTGGTGCGGGTGATGGTCGAGGCCCCCACCGGCGAGGAAGCCGAAGCGGTCTGCGGGCGGCTGGTCGGGATCGTTCGCGACGAGCTGGCCTGAGGCCGCGAGGAGCGGGCCCGAGCCCGTTCTCTACCCTTACTCGCCTTCATGTGCGGCATCGTCGGATACGTCGGCTCCCGGCCCTGCCAGGAGCTTTTGCTCTCGGGGCTCGAGAAGCTGGAATACCGCGGCTACGACTCGGCCGGGCTGTCGCTGCTCGCCGACGGCGCGGTGGAGAGCGTCCATGCGGTCGGCAACCTCGCCAACCTGCGCGCCGCCGTGGAGGCCCGCTCCGCGAACGGGGCGGGGCCGCTGCCGCCGGCCGAGACGGGCATCGCCCACACCCGTTGGGCGACCCACGGCCGGGTGACCGAGGCCAACGCCCACCCCCACGACGACAGCTCCGGCCGCGTCCACATCGTGCTCAACGGGATCGTCGAGAACCACTCCGAGCTGCGCAAGCGGCTGCAGGCTCAGGGCGAGTCCTTCACCTCGGAGACCGACGCCGAGGTGGTCGCCCACCTGATCGCCAGCCACTACGAGGGCGACCTCGCCGCCGCCGTGCGCGCCTCCTTCGCCGAGCTGCGCGGCCACTACGCGTTCGTCGCCATGCACGCCGCGGAGCCGGGGCGCCTGGTCGGCGCGCGCAAGGAGTGTCCGCTGGTGGCCGGCATCGGCGAGGGGGAGGCGTTCCTCGCCTCCGCGATACCGGCCTTCCTCGCCGACACCCGCACCGCGATCCCGATCGAAAACGGCGAGCTGGTGGAAATCGAAGCCGGCCGCGTCCGCCTCACCGATCCCGAGGGGGAGCCGATCGAGCGCGCCCCCGAAGAGGTGACCTGGGACGCCGAGGCGGCCGAGAAGGGCGGCTATGAGACCTTCATGCTGAAGGAGATCTACGAACAGGCCGACGCGGTCGCCGAGACGATCACCGACCGTCTTCCGGGCGGCGACGGGGTCGAGCTCGCCGACGTCGAGATCGCCGACGATTTCCTGCGCGAGGTGCGGCGGATCGTGATCGTCGCCTGCGGCACCTCCTACCACGCCGGCCTGATCGGTCGCTACGCCATCGAGGAGTGGGCCCGGGTGCCGGTCGAAATGGACATCGCCTCCGAGTACCGCTACCGCAACCCGGTCGTCGGCCCCGGCGACCTGGTCATCGGGATCACGCAGTCGGGCGAGACGGCCGACACGCTGGCGGCGATGCGGCTCGCGCGGGAGGCGGGCGCGACCGTGCTGGCGATCACCAACATCATGGGCAGCCAGGCGACCCGTGACGCGGACGCCGTGCTCTACACCCGGGCGGGCCTCGAGGTCTGCGTCGCGGCCACCAAGACCTTCGTCGCCCAGGTCGCGGCGATGTACCTGCTGGGGCTGAGGATGGCCGAGCTGCGCGGGACGCTGCCGCCGCAGCGGCTCGGGGAGCTGGTTGCCGAGATGAAGGCGCTGCCCTCGAAGATGGAGGAAACGCTGGCCGCGGTCGAGGAGCCCGTCGCGGCGATCGCGGCCGCCCAGGGCGCCCGCGAGTTCTTCCTCTACCTGGGGCGCCACATCGGCCTGCCGGTCTGCCTCGAGGGGGCCCTGAAGCTGAAGGAGGTCTCCTACATCCCCACCGACGCCTACGCGGCGGGCGAGATGAAGCACGGCCCGATCGCACTGCTCGACGAGTCCACGCCGGTGATCTGCGTGGCCACCGACAGCCCGGTGCTCGACAAGGTCCTCTCCAACGTGGAGGAGGTGCGCGCGCGCGGCGCCCGGACGATCGCAATCGCCACCGCCGGCGAGCACCGCGCGGCCGAGGTTGCCGACGAGACCGTCGAGGTGGCGCGGACGGACTGGATCCTGCAGCCGATCGTCGCGATCCTGCCCCTGCAGCTGCTCGCCTACCGGATCGCCCGCGCGCGCGGGCTGAACGTCGACCAGCCCCGCAATCTGGCCAAGACCGTCACGGTCGAGTGAGGCCCGCGTTAGGATGCCCGCTCCCGTGAAGGCCCGCCTCGTCCCACCGGCCCTCCTGGCGACCCTGGTCGCCCTGCTTGCGCTGGCCGGCTGCGGCGGCGGCAGCAGCAGCGGCGGCGGAGGCGAAGCGGTCGCCGTCGCGCCCCCTGGGGCGCCGCTCTTCATGCGTTCGGTCCTGCGCCCCGAAGGCGAGACCAAGTCGAACGTCGAAGCGCTGGCGAAAAAGGTCGCGGGTGTCGACGACCTCGGCGGGCTGATCGTCTCCGAACTGGAAAAGTCGGCCGCCGACGAAGGCCAGCCCTTCGACTACGAAACCGAAGTCGAGCCGTGGCTTGGCAAGGAAGGGGGCCTCTTCGCCGCGAAATACGCCGGCGGCGACTTCGAGGGCTACGGCGTGGCGCTGCAGACCGAAGACGAAGACGCCGCCTGGAAGTTCGTCGAGAAGGAGACCGAAGCCGAAGACGAACCGCCGAAGTCGGGCTCCTACGAAGGAGTCGACTTCAAGGTCACCGCCGACGAGGGACAGGCGATCGGCGTCTTCGACGGGCTGCTTGTCATCGCCGAAGACGAAGCGGTCTTCAAGGACGCCGTCGACGCCTCCGAAGGGGAATCGCTCGCCGACCAGGAGCGCTACGAGAAGGCGACCTCCTCGCTGCCCGGGCAGAGCGCTGCCGACCTCTTCCTCGACGTCGGCGCGATGATCCGGCAATCCGGCGGCGACCTCGATCCCCAGGCCAAGTCCTTCTTCGAAGGCGCCGGCATCGACCTCGAAGAAGCGACTGCCGTCGCCAGCTTGATCCCGGGCTCGGAAAGCCTCGAGATCGACCTCAGCACCGACGTCGCCGAAGAAGGCAGCCCGGCCGGCGACGGCTCGAAGATGCTGGCGGCGCTGCCGGGGAGCTCGGTCGCCGCCTTCGCGAGCCCTGAATTCGGCAAGCGCCTGCAGGAGGCGATCGACCGCCTCGACCAGCACGGGATCCCGGGGGAGCTGCCCCCGCACCAGCTGAAGCAGGGGTTGCAGCAGTCCGGCTTCGACCTCGACCGGATCGCCGGCTCGATCGGCGACGTCGGCCTCTTCCTCACCGGCAACAGCAAGCGCAGCCTGGGCGGCGCCCTCGTCCTCGAAGCGACCGACCCCACCGAAGCGGCGAACACCGTCTCCAACCTCGGGCTGCTGCTGCGGGCGAGCAACACCCCCGGCGTCACCGCCCTGAGCGGCAAGTTCAGCGGCTTCTCGATCCGCAGCCCCGAACTGGGGCCGCAGCCGCTGGTGGTGGCGACCGGCGGCAGCCGGATGGTTATGGGCTACGGCCTTCGCGCCGCCACCGCCGCCCTGACCGAATCCGGGCAGCCGCTCGGCGAGAACCCCGCTTTCGAAGAAGCCGGAGAGGCCCTGGGAAGCACCCCGCTCAGCGGCTTCGTCGACGGGCAGGCCGCGCTGCGGCTCGTCTCGGCGCTGGTGCCGCCCGGCGAAGAAGGCTTCCGCAAGGCCAAGCGCTACCTCAACGAGGTGCGCTACGTGGCGATCGGCTCGGAGGCCTCCGGCGGGCACAGCACCGCGAAGCTGATCGTCGGCGTCGGCAAGTAGCCGCCGCCGACCCTCCCTGCCCTTAGGCTGGGGCCGATGGAGGCCTGGCTGAGACCGCTCTACGACGCCGACGGGATGCGGGCGGTTGATCGCTGGGCGATCGAGGAGCAGGGGACGCCATCCCTGGAGCTGATGGAGGCGGCCGGCCGCGCGGTCGCGCAGGCGGTCGCCGGCCTCTCGCCGCGGGGGCCGGTGAGGATCCTCTGCGGCAAGGGCAACAACGGCGGCGACGGCTTCGTCGCCGCCCGCCACCTGGCGGCGATGGGGTTCGAGGCCGAGGCGCTGCTGCTCTGGCCGGCGGAGGAGCTTCGCGGCGACGCCGCAGTCAACTACGAGCGCTTCGGCGGGTCGCTGCTCGAGGGCGACGCGAGCGCGCGGATCGCCGGCTCGGGCGCGGTCGTCGATGCGATCTTCGGCACCGGCTTCGCCGGCGAGCCGCGGCAGCCGGCCGCGGCGGCGATCGAGGCGATCAACGCCTGCGGCGCGCCCGTGGTCGCCTGCGACGTCGCCTCCGGCGTCGATGCTTCGACCGGCGAGGTCGCGGGCGCGGCGGTGCGCGCCGATCTCACCGTCACCTTCCACGCCGCCAAGCTCGGTCACCGCGTCGCTCCGGGAAAGGGGAGGACGGGGGAGCTGCGGGTGGCGGCGATCGGGATCCCGCCCGGCGCGCCGGGCGAGCCGGCGGCGGGGGAGATCGACGCCGCGGTTCTCGCCCTCGGCCCGCGACGGGGGCCCGAATCGACCAAGTTCAGCTCCGGGCAGGTCGCCCTCGCCGGCGGCTCCCGGGGGCTCACCGGGGCCGTGCGGATGAGCTCCCTGGCGGCGATCAGGGCCGGCGCCGGCTACGCGACCGTCGCCGTCCCTGAGGAGCTGGAGGTGGTCTTCGAGCTGGCGCAGGCGGAGGTGATGTCGGTCGGCTGCCCCGGCGGCGACGGCTGTCTCGGCCCCGCCTCGGCGAAGCGGGTGCTGCGGACCTTCGAGCGGGCCGCGGCGGGGGTGCTCGGCCCCGGCCTCGGCCGCGATCCTGGCTCCTTCGAGCTCGCCCGGGGCGTCGCAGGGAAGATCGCCGCCCCGCTGGTGATCGACGCCGACGGGCTCAACGCCTTCGCCGGGCGGATCGAGGAGCTTGCGCGGCGCCCGGCGCCGACCGTCCTCACCCCGCACGCGGGGGAGCTCGGTCGACTGCTCGAGCGCGATTCGGGCGAGGTCGGCGCCCGCCGCCTCGCCTGCGCCCGCGATGCGGCGCGGCTGGCGGAGGCGATCGTCGTCCTCAAGGGCGACGACACGATCGTCACCGACGGCGAGCGGGTCGCCGTGAACGTCCTCTCCGCTCCGGCGCTGGCCACCGCCGGCAGCGGCGACGTGCTCTCCGGGATGATCGCGGCCTTCCTCGCCCGCGGCTTCGATCCGTTCGCCGGGGTCTGCGCGGCGGTCCTCGCCCACGCCAGGGCCGGCCGCGAGGCCGCCGCTCGCCTCGGCCTCGCCGAGTCGGTGATCGCCGGCGACGTGATCGAGGCGATCCCGGCGGGGATGCGACCCATCGGGTCAGTGGAATAACCTCGCGCCATGAAGACGGCCGCCGAGATCATGGACGCCGACGTCCCCAGCCTGCGGCTGGAGGACGACGCCCGCAGCGCGATCGACACCCTCGCGAAGACCGACCTCGGCGCGCTGCCGGTGGTCGACGACGGCGGCAGGGTGGTCGGCATCGTCAGCGAGTCCGACCTGGTCCTCAGCGAGGAGGAGTCCGATCTGCACCTCCCGCACTACCTCAACATCATGGGGGGGATCGTCTTCGTCGGCTCGATGAAGGGCTTTGAGGAGCGGCTCGACAAAGCCTTCGCGACCGGGGTGGCGGAGCTGATGACTCCGGATCCGGTCGTCGTCCACACCTACGAGTCCGCCGACAGGGTGGCGAAGAAAATCGCCGACAGGCACCACAACCATCTCCCCGTGGTGGACGAGGACGGGCGGCTGGCCGGCATGGTCACGCGGGCCGACGCCCTGGCCGCCCTCGTCGACGACACCGAGTAGCCCGATGGAGCGGGCGGTCGCCCGGATCGACCTCGACGCGGTGCGCGCCAACTGCGCGCGGCTGAAGCGCGCGCTGGGGCAGGGGCCCGAGCTCTGCGCGGTGGTCAAGGCGGACGGCTACGGCCACGGGGCCGAGGCCTGCGCCGGCGCGGCGCTGGAGGGGGGTGCGACGCGGCTCGCGGTCGCCACCGCCGCGGAGGCGGAGGTGATCGCCTCCCGCTTCCCGCAGGCGCCGCTGCTGACGATGGGGGTGCTCACCGCCGAGGAGATCGATGTTGTCCTCGGGGCCGGTTCCCAGCTGGCCGTCTGGCGCGAGGGCTTCCGCGGCCTGGTCGCCGACCGGGCCCGTGCCCACGGCCGTCCGGCCCGGGTCCACGTCAAGTACGACAGCGGCATGGGCCGGCTCGGCACCCGCGAGCCCTCCGAGGCGCTGGACCTGGCGCAGGCCTGCGCGGCGGACCCGGACCTGGAGCTCGTGGGCGTCTGGACCCACCTCGCCACCGCCGACGAACCGGGCTCCGACGGCGGTTACTTCGACGAGCAGCTCGACCGCTTCGAGGAGGTGGCGGCGGCCGTCAAGGCAATCGCCCCCGGGGTGCTCGCCCACGCCGCCAACAGCGCCGCCGTGCTGCGCGACCGCCGCTCCCACCACGACATGGTGCGCTGCGGCGTCGCGATCTACGGCCTCGACCCTTTCCAGCGCGATCCGGCCGATCAGGGTCTGCGGCCGGCCCTCTCGCTGCGCTCCCACGTCGCCGACGTCAAGCGCTTTCCCGCCGGCGCCAGCGCCGGCTACGGCCGCACCTGGCGGGCGCCCGCCGACACCTGGGTCGGGGTGGTGCCGATCGGCTATGGCGACGGGGTCCGCCGCGCGCTCGGCAACCGCGCGGAGGTACTCGTGCGCGGCCGCCGCGTGCCGCTGGTCGGCACGGTCTCGATGGACAACGTGACGATCGACCTCGGCCCCGAGACGGACGTCCGGCCCGGCGAGGAGGCGGTCTTGATCGGCGCCCAAGGCGGCGAGGAGATCCTGGCGGAGGAGCTGGCGGCGCGGTTGGAGACGATCAACTACGAGGTCACCTGCGCGATCTCGCAGCGGGTGCCGCGCCGGACGGCGTAGGCGGAGATGGGCGAGCGCGAGCAGGTCGAGGCGCTTCGCCGCAGCCCCCTGGTGGAGGCGGTGCGGCGTGCGCTGCCTGGTGGCGAGGGCGTCTGGATCGTCGGCGGCGCCGTCCGCGACGCCGTCCTCGGCGAGGAGGTGCGGGACCTCGACCTCGCCGTGGCCGGGGACCCCAGGCCGGCGGCGCGGGCCATGGCCGCCGAGCTCGGCGGCCACGCCTTCGAGCTCTCCGCCGAATTCGGCACCTGGCGGGTGGTCTCGCGCGGCCGCGAATGGCAGGTGGACCTTTCCTCGGTCCGCGGCGGGGGCATCGAGGGCGACCTCGCGGCGCGCGACTTCACGATCGGCGCGGTGGCGGTGCCGCTGCACGCCGGGGATGTCGTCGATCCCCACGCTGGACTCGCGGACCTCGCTGCGCGGGTCCTGCGGGCGGTCGGCGAGCACAGCTTCCTCGACGACCCGCTGCGGCTCCTGCGGGCGGCCCGCCTCGCCGCCCAGCTCGAGCTCGAGATCGACCCCGCCACCGCGCGGCTAGCCCGAGCCGCGGCCGCCCACGCCGCCGAGCCCGCCGGCGAGCGGCAGCTGGCCGAGCTCCGCCAGCTGATCGGCGGGCCCGACCCGCTTCGCGGCCTGGCGCTCCTCGACGAGCTGGAGCTCACCCCGGTGGTGCTGCCGGAGGTGGAGGGCCTGCGCGGGGTCGAGCAGGGAGCCAATCATCACCTCGACGTCCACGGCCACACGCTGGCGGTGCTCGAGCACGCGCTCGAGGTCGAGGCCGACTTGGAGCGGTTCGCCGGCGAGCGGGCGGCCGAGGTCGCGGCCCTCCTCGACGAGCCCCTGGCCGACGAGATGAGCCGGCGCACGGCGCTGCGCTTCGGCGCCCTCTTCCACGACATCGCCAAGCCCCACACTCGCGCCGAGCGCGACGGGTTCGTCGGCTTCCGCGGCCACGACGAGGTCGGGGCGGAGGTGATCGGCGGAATCTGCCTGCGCCTGCGGGCAAGCCGGCGGCTGACCCAACACCTCCAGGCGCTCACCCTGCACCACCTGCGGCTCGGCTTCCTGATCCAGGAGATGCCATTGCCGCCGCGGCGGGTGCATGAGTATCTGCGGGCCACCGATCCGGTGACCGTCGACGTGACCTTGCTCACCGTGGCCGACCGGCTCTCGGCCCGGGGCGCCGGGCCGATCGCCAGCCCGGAGATGGTGCAGGCGCATCTGCTGCTGGCGAGGGAGATGATCGCGGCCGGTCTCGACTGGCGCCGCGAGGGCCCGCCGGCCCCGCTGCTGCGCGGAGACGAGCTCGCCGCCGAGCTCGAGATCGAGCCGGGCCCGCGCCTCGGCGAGCTGCTGGGCGAGCTCGAGGCGGCGCAGTACGCCGGCGAGGTGAGCGACCGCGAGGGCGCGCTGGCCCATGCGCGCGAGTGGGCCGGCCGGTCCCGAGACGGCTCCTGACCTGCGGCTTGCGGCCAAGGTCAGGTACGCTCCCGGCCGCATGGCCAAAGAGGAAAAGATCGAAATGGAGGGGGAGATCACCGAGGCTCTCCCCAACACGATGTTCCGGGTCAAACTGGACAACGGCCACGACGTGCTCGGCCACATCTCCGGCAAGATGCGCCGCCACTACATCCGCATCCTCCCTGGGGACCGGGTGAAGATCGAGCTTTCCCCCTACGACCTAGACCGCGGCCGAATTACGTATCGGTACAAATAGGCGGCCGCTGCAAACCGGCGCATCTCGGCGTCCTCGGTCGGAAGTCTCGCTCACGTAGCTCCGCTACGCTCGCTTCGCCGTCCTCCCTGCGTCCACCGACCTGCTTGGTTTTCGCGGCCGTGCGTTGTTCAGGTGAGATCCGGGTCGGCCAGCTCGGCCGCGAGAGATGACCAGGCGAAGTCCTTGGCGCCGAGGCCGGTGCCGTCGCGGGGGTCGTAGTACTCGCGCAGGCCTTCGCGGGCAACGGCGCCGATCAGGCCCTCGGCGAGGTTCGCCGCCTCCTCCGCGTAGCCGAGGCGGCGCATTCCCTGCCAGACCAGCCAGGCGGTGTTGACCCAGGTGGGCCCGCGCCAGTAACGGCGGATCGGGCCGCTGCCTCCACCGGGCTCGTAGCTGGGCTCGCAGGCGGCCACCGAGGGGGGCGCGACAGGGGTGAGGAACTCGCGCCGGTCGAGGACGTGCTCCTCGACCAGGCGGCGGCCGATCTCCTCGGGCAGGTCGGGTAGGGCTAGCGGGGCCAGGCCGGCGCAGGTGAGGATCGCCGGCCGCAGGCCGCCCGGCTGCGCCTCGTCGAGGAAGAGGCCCCGGCGCTCGTCCCAGAGCCGCTCGACAAGCGCCGGCGTGGCCGAGGGGCGGCCGAGGGCCTGCAGAGCCAGCGACCAGAAGGTGTTGACCACGACCTCGCAAAGGACCGGGCCGCCGCGCTCGCGGACCCTGCGGGCATCGAAGCCGAGGCGACGGTTGCGCCCGACCAGCAAGGGAAAGCCGATGCGACCGTCCGAGCGCCGGCCCCAGACCGGGTCGAACTTCGGCGAGGCGTCGAGGCCCGACTCGTCGGGCTGGACGATCCAGAGCAGGCCGTCGCCCTCGAGGTCGCGATTCGCGGCCAGCCAGTCGATCTGGGCCGCGATCCGCGGCTCCTGCGCCGGGTCGCCGACGGCGAGGCTCCACGCCCAGGCCAGCAGCGGTGGCTGGATCGTCTCCGTCTGCTCGGCGTGGCGGGAGGCGACGTTGTAGAAGAGGAGGCGCGAGAGGGCCACCGGCCTCCCCCAGAAGATCGTGTGGCCGACGAATCCGTCCGGGCGCTGCGCCGCCAGCAGGCTCTCCAGCTCGGCCCTGGCGCGGGCGCGGTCGAAGCGACGCCAGACGATCGCCGCGAAGCAGGAGTCCCAGTACCACTGCCACGGGTAGCGGCCGGGGCTGGGCTGCGTGTAGGCGTAGCGCCTCCCGTCCCGCTCCCCCTCGACCCAGTTCTGCCGCAGAACCCGCTCGGCCTCGGCGAGAACGGCCTCGGCGCTAGACATTGGTGCGGCGCATCTCGCGCAGCGCCCAGGTCCCCAGCACCGCCGCCAGTCCCGCCAGCGCCAACAGCCCGGGCCAGGTATCTCCCCAGGTGACGCCGCCGACGAATCCTTGGCGCGCTGCTTCGACGACCTGGGTCGCCGGGTTGATCCGCGCGACCTCCTCCAGCCAGGGCTGCAGCAGGGTCAGCGGCGCGTAGGCGGGAGTCAGCAGCACCAACGCCATCCCACCCGACTGCATCAGCGGCGCCGCCGACTGGCTCTTGAAGCGCAGCGCCAGGGCCGATCCCCAGCAGGCCGCCACCGCCGCCATCGCGGCGACCATCAGGTAGCAGAGCACCAGCCCGTCGAGGCCGGGGAAGCTCGCCCCCAGCGCCAGCGCGATGCCGAGCACGAAGGTGGCCGGGATCAGCGCTCGCGCGCTCGCCGCGAGGACGTTGCCGACGAGCAGGACCCAGCGCGGGGCGGGGGACACCAGCAGCCGGTCGACCCACCCCTGTTCGTAGTCGCGGGCCAGGTTGACCCCGGCGGCGGCACCGGTGAACCCCGCCCCCTGCAACATGCTCACCGGGACGATGAAGCTGACGTAGCTGTCGGTGTCGAAGCCGGGCAGGTTGGTGAGGGCGCCGAAGACCCCGTTGAGGCCGAGGAAGAAGATCGTCGGCGCCAGGACCCCCGGGATCGCCGCCCCGGGCACCCGGATCAGCTCGTTCTTGGCCCGCGCGGTGAGCGCTGCGATCGTCGCCAGGTTGGCGCGCCAGGCGGGGGACGGGGCGGCGGCTTCCATCAACCCACTCGCAGCCGGTGTCGCAGGGCGCGGGCGCTGAGCACCAGGCCGAGGACGACGATCCCGGCGATCGCGGCAAGCGCGGCCAGGGTGTCGGAGGCGTCGATGCCGGAGATGATCGGCTCCCGCACCCCTTCGACGATGAAGCTGAGCGGGTTGTATTCGGCGATCGTCCTGGCCGGCTCGACCATCAGGTTCTCCGGGAAGAAGGCCGAGGAGAGGAAGAGCACCACGAGGACCAGCGGGAACAGGCCCTGGACGACGCTGGCGCTGCCGCTCCGCAGCGCGATCGCGGCCCCGATCCCCCCGACGGCGAGGGCCGATGCGGTGATCAGCGCCATCGCCAGCAGCGCGCCGGCGATCCCTCCCTCGATCTGGGCCCCGAAGATCAGCCCGATCGCGAGGAACCAGACGGCGGCGAAGAGGCCGAGCGCCGCCGTCCCGGCCAGCCGCCCGAGGACGATCGCAAAGCGCGGGATCGGCGCCGAGAAGAGGCGGTCGGTAAAGCCCATCTCGATGTCGACGGCGAAGGCGATGCCGCCGCTGTTGCCGGCCAGCATCATCGACTGCATCATCGAGCCGGCCAGCATGAACTGGAGGAAGCTCTGGACCGGGGGGAAGCCGGGCAGCTCGACCCCGGCGCCGGCGCCGCCGGTCTGGATCGCCAGCAACAGGGTCGGGAAGACGATGATCGGCGAGATCAGCTGTGGCCGGCGGAAGGTCTGGCGGATCGAGCGCGCTCCGAGCGCCCGCACCACGCGCGCGTTCGCGGCGAGCCCGCTCATACCGGCTCGGTCGCGGGCTCCGGCTCGGCCCTCTCCTCGCCGTCCTTCCGTTCCAGGTGGTGGCCGGTCTTGGCGACGAAGACGTCGTCCAGCGTCGGCCGCACCAGCTCCAGCGACCCGACCGCGATCCCGGCCTCGTCGAGGGCGCGGACGACGCGGGGGATGTCGGCGGCCCCGTTCTCGACCTCGACCAGCACCCGCCTGTCGTCCCTGCGCGGCAGCACCCTGCCGAGCGCGGCGCAGACGCGCTCGGCCTCGGCGGTCGAGCCCTCGGCGAGCAGGAGGTCGACGTGGGGGTTTCCGATTTCGCTCTTCAGCTCCTGAGGGGTTCCCTCGGCGACGATCCGACCGCTGTCGATGATCCCGACGTTGTCGGCCAGCTGATCGGCCTCCTCCAGGTACTGGGTCGTGAGGAAGACGGTCGTCCCCTCCGCGTTCAGGTCCCGCACCTCTTCCCAGATCGTCTTGCGGCTGACCGGGTCCAGGCCCGTCGTCGGCTCGTCGAGGAAGAGCACCCGCGGCTCGTGGACGAGCGCGGCGGCCAGGTCGAGGCGGCGCTGCATCCCACCCGAGTAGGTGCCGACGCGGCGCTCGGCCGCGTCGGCCAGGTCGACGCGCTCCAGCAGCGCGTCGGCGCGCTCGCGGCCGACCGCGCCCGGCAGGCCCTGCAGCGTCGCCTGGAGCCGGATCAGCTCGCGCCCGGTCATCAGCGGGTCGAGGGCCGCTTCCTGCAGCGCCACCCCGATCGAGGCACGCACCTCGCGGGCTTCGGAGACGACGTCGTGACCGGCCACCCGGGCGCTGCCTCCGGTCGGCAGCAGCAGCGTCGTCAGCATCCGCACCGTCGTCGTCTTGCCGGCGCCATTGGGGCCGAGGAAGCCGTAGATCTCACCCTCCTCTACCGCGAGGTCGATTCCCCGCACGGCAAGCACCTCGCCGAAGGCCCGCTCCAGCCCCGCCACCTCGATCGCCGCCATCGCTAGGCCTCGGCTGGGTCGGGAGCGCCCTGCGCCAGCGGTGGCACCGCCTCGACCCAGCGGCGGCCGTTGGCTCGCTCCAGCGCCTCGGCCGCGTCGAGCAGCAGCGCGTCGGCGCCCCAGGCCCCCTGCAGCTGCAGGGCGCTCGGCAGGCCCCCGCTCGAGCCGACCGGGACGCTGACGGCGGGGACGCCGGTGAGGTTGGCGAGGGCGGCGCCGCGGACGTTGGCCTGGTCGGCCGTGTGGGTGCCCGAGGGCAGCTCGACCAGCGGCGCTTCCAGGGGCGGGGCCACCGCCGGAACCGTCGGCCAGGCGATCAGGTCCACCTCCTCGTGGAGGGCGGCGAGCCGGCGGCGCATCAGGGCCCTGACTTCGTATGCCTTGGCCACCGCCGCGGCGGGCAGCAGGATGCGGTACTTGAGCAAGCCTCGTCCGAGCGGGCTCAGCTCGGGGTGGAGGTGGTTGAGACGGTGGGGGGTCACGCCGCGCAGGCCCTCGGCATTCGCGATCAGCACGGTCGCCAGCGCCGCCGCCGGGAGGTCGGGGAGCTCGATCTCCCGCACCTCGCCCCCGGACTGGGCCCGCAGCGCGTCGATCGCCTCCTCGCAGGCGGCGCGAACCGCCGGATCGACGTCCTCGGAGACCTCGTCGCGGAGGACTCCGATCCGCAGGCCGCGCGGCTCCCCGGCCTGCATCTCCGATCCGAAGAGGGCCGAGGCGAGCAGCCGGCAGTCTGCGGCGTCGGCGCACAGCGGACCGGAGACGATCGTGGTCGAGACGTCGGCCATGTGGTGGCCCTCCATCGCCGCGCGGCCGAAGGTCGGCTTCAGCCCGGTCAGCCCGCAGTAGGCGGCGGGGTAGCGGATCGAACCGACCCCGTCGGCGCCGACCGCACCGGCGACGAGGCGACCGGCCACCGCGGCGGCGGGGCCGCGGGAGGAGCCACCCGGGCCGCGCTCGGGGTTCCAGGGGTTGTGGGCGGGCCCGTAGACCGAGACGTTGCCGGTGCTGCCGGCGCCGAGCTCGTGCATATTGCCGACGCCGACGATCACAGCCCCGGCGTCGCGCAGGGTGCGGTAGGGGCCGGA
>Ga0308175_100000535_pt1 | contig 25878 bp, 22 predicted proteins | sample PhyCR1_3_FD_203893 | JGI IMG/M metagenome (GOLD analysis project Ga0308175, IMG submission 203893) | Soil microbial communities from UC Gill Tract Community Farm, Albany, California, United States - DLSLS.C.R1 | ecosystem: Environmental > Terrestrial > Soil > Agricultural land | place: USA...
ACGGCCGCACGGCGTAGGGCCGCGGCCACACTGGTCGAGGGAGGTGGACGGCGTGAGGGTGCTGCTGGTGGAGGACGAGGTCCGCCTGGCCGAGAACGTCCGACGCGGGCTCGCCGCCGAGGGTTTCGTCGTCGACGTGGTGCACGACGGCGCCGAGGGCCTGTTCCAGGGACAGGTGAACGACTACGACGTCGTCGTACTCGACATCATGCTGCCCGGGCTCAACGGCTACGAGGTCTGCCGGCGGCTGCGGGCCGGTGGCGTCTGGAGCCCAGTGCTCATGCTGACCGCGAAGGACGGCGAGTACGACCAGGCCGACGCGCTGGACCTCGGCGCCGACGACTACCTCACCAAGCCGTTCTCCTTCCTCGTGCTGGTCGCGAGGCTGCGCGCGCTCATCCGCCGGGGTGCGCCCGCCCGCCCGACGGTGCTCCAGGCCGGGGACCTCACCCTCGACCCGGCCCGGCGGACGGTGCGTCGCGACGGCGCGGAGATCGTGCTGACCCCGCGCGAGTTCGGGGTGCTGCACTTCCTCATGCGCCACCGCGGGGACGTCGTCTCCAAGTCCGCCATCCTCGAGTCGGTGTGGGACGCCCACTACGAGGGCGACGCGAACGTCGTCGAGGTGTACATCGGCTACCTGCGCCGCAAGATCGACCAGCCGTTCGGCCGGCACGCCATCGAGACGGTCCGCGGGATGGGCTACCGGCTGGCTGCCGGAGGTGGCTGACCAGGACGGCGCGGGCGGCCGCGCCTGGCGCGACCGGGTGGGCGGCGTCCGCGTGCGGGCCGCCCTGGCGGCGACCTGCGTCGTCGCCGTGATCCTGGCTCTCTCGGCCGTCGCGTTCGTCCTGCTCCAGCGCCGCGAGCTGGAGTCGACGTTGCTCGCGGTGGCCCGTCAGGAGGCGGCGGCCGTCGCCGCGCAGGTGGCCCGGAACGGGACCACGGCGGTCGACGTCACCCCGGCCGGGGCGGGGGAGCAGGTGCTCGTGCAGGTTCTCGATGCCGACGGCACGGTGGCCGCGGCCAGCCCCGCGATCAGGCGCGCGCCGCCGCTGGTCGACGCCCGGCCGCAGCCCGGGACCACCGTCACCGTGCGGGAGGACCGCCTTCCGGTGGGAGAGGAGGACCCGTTCGCCGTCGTCGTCCAGGGCGTGCGCGGGCCGGAAGGCCCCGCGGTCGTGGTCAGCGCGCACAGCCTCGAGACCGTCCGCCGCGCCAACGACGTGCTGATCCGGCTGCTGGCCCTCGGCTACCCGGTGCTGCTCGGGCTGGTAGCGGCGACGTCGTACTGGCTGACCGGCCGCGCGCTCGCGCCGGTCGAGGCGATGCGTCGTCGGCTCGCCGGGATCACGGCGACCGATCTCTCCGCGCGCGTGCCCGTGCCGCCGTCGCGGGACCCGGTGGCCCAGCTGGCCCGCACGATGAACGAGACGCTCGACCGCCTCGCCGCGGCGACCGAGGCGCAGCGGCGCTTCGTCGCCGACGCCTCGCACGAGCTGCGCAGCCCGCTGGCCACCATCCGGGCCGCGCACGAGGTCGCCGCCGTCCACCCCGAGGTCGTCGACCCGGCGACGCTGAACGCCGACGTCATGGCCGAGGTCGACCGGCTGGAACGGCTCGTCGACGACCTCCTGTTCCTCGCGCGGTCCGACGAGAGCGGGGTGCGCCTGGAGCGGGGCGAGGTCGACCTCGACGACCTGGTGGACGGCGAGGCCGGCCGGTTGCGCCGCACCTCGGACCTTCGGATCGTCGCCCACCTGCGGCCGGTGCGCGTGTCCGGGGACCGGCACCAGCTGGCCCGCGCGCTGCGCAACCTCTGCGACAACGCGGCCCGCTACGCCGCCGGCTGCGTCGAGCTCACGGTCGCCGGTGACACCGGGGAGGCCGTCCTGGACGTCGTCGACGACGGGCCGGGCATCCCTGCGGCCGAGCGGCAGCGGGTGTTCGACCGCTTCGTGCGGCTCGACGGCAGCCGCGGCCGGGCCGCCGGGGGCGCCGGGCTCGGGTTGGCCATCGCGCGGGAGATCGCCCGTGCGCACGGTGGGGATCTCGCGGTCGTCGACTCCGAGCCGGGCGCCCATCTGCGCCTGCGGCTGCCCCTCGGCTGACCCCGTCGCGACCGCCGTTCCCGGCCGACCGTCAGGTACAGGCGCCTGCGGCCGGCAGCAGCAGGCTGAACACGGGGGGCCGCGCGCGGGTGAGCACGAGCCGGCCGCCCTCGGCCTCGGCGAGCGCGCGGGCCAGGGCCAGACCGATCCCGTGCCCGGGCGAGCCGCCGTCCCTGGAGCGGAAGACCTGGTCGGGTTCGGGCGGCCCGTCGCCCTGGTCGGACACGTCGATGGCGAGCGTCGCCCCGGCGTCGCGCACGACGAGACCCACGTCGCCCCTCCCGTGGACGACGGCGTTGTCGAGCAGCACGTCGACCACCTGCCGGACCGCTGCCTCCGATGCGTGGGCGTCGGGGAGCGCGGGGGCGACGGTCACCTCCAGCTGCCGGCCGCGCCCCAGGAGGACCGGCGCCCAGGCCGCGGACCAGTCCGCCACCAGGGGGTCCAGCTCCAGCGCCGCCCGTTCCCCGCGGGTGTGCCGGGCCAGGGACAGCAGATCGCCGATCGTGCGCTCCAGCCGGTCGGCGGATTCCAGCGCCTGGACGAGGGCCGCGCGCCGGGCGGGCTCGGGTGCGTCGAGTGCCGTCTCGAGCGTGAGCCGCAGCCCGGTGAGCGGCGTCCGCAACTGGTGGGAGGCGTTCGAGGAGAAGCCCCGCTCCCGGGAGACGAGGGCGTCCAGGCGGTCGGCAGTGACGTCGAGCGCGGAGCCGGCGGCGTCGATCTCCGGGATGCCGCTCGCCGTCGTCCGGACGCTGAAGTCACCCTCGCCGAGCCGCTGCGCCGCGCCGGCCAGCGACTCCAGCGGGGCGGACAGCCGGCGCGCCTGCCACCGGGCCACGAGCCAGGTGACGCCGACCGCGGCCACGCCGAGCGCCAGCATCACGCTCCACGCGCCCGCGATCCGCAGCCACACCCCGGGGTAGGGGCTCGCCGCCCGGATCACACCGGTGACCGTCCTGCCGTCGGTCACCGGGACGGCGACGGCGAGGCCCCCCACCGCGTCGGCATCGCTCGCGACCTGCCCGCCGGTCGCCTCGGCCACGACGCCGTCGGCGGGGGCGGGTCCGTGGCCGGTGACCCGGGCGCCGTCCGGGGTATAGAGCGCCAGCACGATGTCCGACCCGGACGACGGCAACGACGTCACCCGCTCGCCGCGCGCCAGTTGCACCGCCACGCCGATCGCCGCGACATCGGCGACGTGCTCGGCCTCGGCCGCCTCGTCGCCGAGGAAGGAGGCCGCCACGGCGTAGGTCAGGGGGGCGCCGAAAAGCGTGATGGCCAGCACGGCCGCGGCGACGGCGAGCGTGACGATGCGCCGGCGCACTCAGGCACCGCCGCCCGGGCGTTCCATGCGGTAACCGTGGCCCCGGAGCGTCGTGATCGGTGGTGGCGCGTCCGGGCCGGCCACCGCGGCGAGCTTCCGGCGGACCGCGGCGACGTGGACGTCGAGCGTCTTGGTCGAGCCGTACCAGTGGGCGTCCCAGACGTCGGCCATGAGCGCCTCGCGGCTCACCGCGTTGCCCGCGTCGGCCGCCAGCCGGGCGAGCAGCTCGAACTCCTTGGCGCGCAGCGGCACCTCGAGGTCGTCGACCGTGACCCGCCGTGCGGCAGCGTCGACCACCAACCGGCCGACCACGACCTGCTCCTGGCTGGCCGGCACGACCGCCTGCCGCCGCAGGTGCGCGCGGACGCGGGCGAGCAGCTCGCCGAACCGGAACGGCTTGGTGAGGTAGTCGTCGGCACCGGCCTCCAGGCAGACCACCACGTCCATCTCGTCGGTGCGCGCGGTGAGCACGACCAGCACCATGCCGGGGGAGGAGGCGCGCAGTCGCCGGCAGACCTCCACGCCGTCGAGGTCGGGCAGGCCGAGGTCGAGCAGGGCCATGTCGAAGGTCCGCCCGGCCGCGGCGTCGAGCCCCTTCCGCCCGGTCCGCTGCCACGACACCGCATGCCCGTGCGCCCGGAGGCCGCTCGTCAGCGCGGCGCCGATGGTCTCGTCATCCTCGACGACCAGCAGGTCCCCCACGGGCAGGGACGCTAGGGCGCGGACCTGTACGTGGCCTGTGGGCCACCTGTGCGGTGTCTGCTCCTTGTCAGGACGTTTGCCGTCCGCTTGCCTGCGGCGAACCGGCCTGTGGCCGCTCCCTGCCCATGGTGGACGCATGGGGACAGGGGCGGGGATCGGGACGGCATCGAGGGTGCTGATCATCAGTGGCAGCGTCGGGGCGGGGCACGACGGCGCGGCCCACGAGCTGGCTGCGCGGCTGGTGAGCGCCGGCGTCGAGGTCACGGTGCGGGATTTCCTCGACGCGGTACCCCGCCCGGTGGCGCGGATGCTCCGCGAGGGCTACGTGATGGCGGTCGAGCGCGCGCCCCTGGTCTTCGAGGTCCTGTTCCGGGGCCTGGAGCGACAGGGTCTGCTCTGGGGTGTCGAGCACCTGGTCTGCGCCCGGGCGGCCCGGACGGTCGCAGGGTGGGTCGATGAGTTCGTCCCCGACCTGGTCGTGTCGACCTACCCGCCGGCCAGTCAGACCGTCGGTGCACTGCGCGTGGACGGCCGTCTTCCGGTGCCCGCGTACACCTATCTGACCGACCCGGCCGTGCACATCAGCTGGCTGCACCCGGCCGTCGACCGCCACCTGACGGTCACCGCGGCCAGTGCCGACCAGGGCGCGGCCGCCTACGGCATGACCTTCGAGGTGGCCGGCCCGCTCGTGCCCGAGCGTTTCGCCCGGCGCCTGCCCGTGGCCGAGCGGACGGCGCTGCGCGCCGGGCTCTCGACCCGGGCCGATCGTCCGCTCGCGCTGCTCGTCGGTGGCTCGCTCGGGCTGGGGCACGTGCGGGAAACGGTGGCGGACGTCGTCGCCGCTGGGTGCACCGCCGTCGTCCTGTGCGGCCGCAACGAGGCACTGCGCCGGCGTCTGACCGGGCCGGACGTCGTCGCCCTCGGCTGGCGGGACGACGTCGACCGCCTCATGCAGGCCGCGGACGTACTCGTGCAGAACGCGGGTGGACTGTCCTTCACCGAGTCGCTGGTCAGCGGGCTACCGGCCGTGACCTACCGGCCGATCCCCGGACACGGCCGGGTCAACGCGGCGGTGCTGCAGGAGGCCGGGCTCGCCCCGTGGGCCCGCGACCGGCGGGAGCTCGCCCGGCACCTGCACGCGCAGTCGGCGGGCGGGCGCACCGAGCACCTGTTCGACGACCCCGCCGACCTGGTGCTCGGCCGCCCGGCCGGGATCCTCGCGGGGGTGGCGGCGTGAGGCGGCTCGTGTCGGCGCTGGCTCTGCCGCTGACGGCGGCGGCGGTGGCCCACGCGGTGCCCGCCGTCACCGCCCGCGGCCCGGCCCGTCGCCTCACCCCGGGCCTGGCGGGGGAGGGGCGCCCGGGTGGGATCGCGCTGACCTTCGACGACGGTCCGGATCCGGACGGCACGCCGGCGGTGCTGCAGACCCTCGCCGACCTGGGCTGGCGCGCCACCTTCTTCATGCTCGGCTCCCAGGTGCGCCGCCACCCCGACATCGCTCGACTGGTCGTCGAGGCGGGTCACGAGGTCGGGGTGCACGGGACGATCCACCGCAACCACCTGATCCGCACGCCCTGGGCCATCCGCCGGGACCTGCACCTCGCCACCCGGCAGATCGCCGAGGCGACCGGCGTCCGCCCCCGGTGGTTCCGACCGCCCTACGGCATCCTCACCGCGGGCACCCTGTGGGCGGCTCGCGATCTGCATCTCGTCCCGGTGCTCTGGACGGCCTGGGGCAAGGACTGGCGGGGCGGCCCACCGGACCGGGTCGCAGCGGAGGTGATGCGCTCGCTGCGGAGTGGCGGCACCGTGCTCCTGCACGACTCCGACTGCACCAGCCGGGCCGGCTCCTGGCGGTCCACCGTGGCCTCCCTTCCTCTGCTCGCGGCGCAGGTGGAGGGGTTGGAGGTGCGCACGCTCGGTGACCACCTGGGGCCGTCGTGCTGACCGCTGTCCTGCTCTCCCTGGCCGGGGCGTGGGCGTTCGCCGTCGCCACGGTCGTGCAGCACCGGACCGCGACGGACACCGCGCAGGTCCAGGGGGATCGCTGGCTGCTTCGCCTGGCCCGCCGGCCGGCGTGGCTCGCGGGCCAGGCCGCCGGGGCACTGGGTGTGGCGCTGCACGTCGCCGCGCTGCGCAGCGGCCCGGTCGCGCTGGTCCAGCCGTTGCTCGCCAGCGGGCTCGTGTTCGCGCTCGTGCTGGGGGCGTGGATCGACCGCCGGCATCCCGGGCGCCCTCTGCCGGGCCTCCGCCAGTGGCTGGCCGCGCTCGCGGTGGCCGGCGGGCTGACGGCGTTCCTGCTCTCTGCGCGGCCGCGAGCCGGCACGTCCCTCGCGCCGGCCACGGCGCTGGCGGTGGTCGCGGGGGCGACGCTCCTCCTGGCCGGGCTGGCCGCATACTGGACCCGCCGCCCGGCGTTCCCGCACCGGGCAGCCGTCCGCGGCGCCGCCGCGGGCGCCTGTTTCGGCGTCACCGGGCTCCTGCTCAAGCAGTTGGCGGCGGGCCCGTCGTGGTCGCCGGTGGTCGTCGGGACGACGGTGGAGCTCGCCGTGGTGGCCCTCGTGGGCGTCGCGATGTCCCAGGCGGCGTTCGCCGCGGGACCGCTCGTGGACTCCCTGCCGGTGACCACGGTGCTGGAGCCGGCGATCGGCGTCCTGCTGGCGGGGCCGCTGTTCGGCGAGGTGCTGCTCCACGGTGCGACCGCGCGGGCTGGGCAGCTCGCCGGCGCCCTCGTCCTCGGAGCGGGGCTGGTCGTGCTGGCCGGACGACGGCGGACGAGCGCCGAGGAGCCGGTGCCGGCGGTCGCCGGGCGTCGTCCGGCGGACCTGACGACGGTGTCGCCGTGAGCACGCTCGCCGTCCCGGACGTCCAGGACGGGCGTGCGCGGCTGAGCGCCCCGCCGAGCCTGCGATGGGAGCGGCCGGCCACCGGAGCCCTGCTGGCCGGCACGGCCGCGCTCTACCTGGTGGGTCTGGACCGCAGCGGCTGGGGCAACTCGTTCTACGCCGCCGCCGCGCAGGCCGGCGCGCAGAGCTGGAAGGCCTTCTTCTTCGGCGCCTCCGACGCACCCGCCACCATCACGGTCGACAAGCCGCCGGCCGCCATCTGGCTGATGAGCCTGTCGGTCCGGCTGTTCGGCCTGTCCAGCTGGTCGCTGCTCGTGCCCGAGGCGCTCCTGGGCGTGGCGACGGTCGCGCTGCTCGTGGCCACGGTCCGCCGCGTCGCCGGACCGTGGGCGGGCCTGCTGGCCGGTCTGCTCCTCGCGCTCACGCCGGTGCTGACCCTGATGGCGCGGGTCGACGACCCGGACGCCCTGCTCACCCTGCTCCTGGTCGCCGCGGCATGGTGCACGACCCGCGCGATCGACGACGGCAGGCTCCGCTGGGCCGTGCTCACGGGGGCGCTCGTGGGTGTCGCCTTCCTGACGAAGTCGCTGGCGGCCTTCCTCGTCCTGCCGGGCCTGGCCGCGGCATTCCTGCTCGCGGCACCCGGGCCGCTGCGGCGCCGGGCCGGTCATCTCCTGGCCGCCGGCGGCGCACTGGCGGTGGCCGGAGGCTGGTGGCTGCTGGTCGTCGAGCTGATCCCGGACTCGTCGCGCCCCTGGGTCGGCGGCAGCGCGGTCGACAGTCCGCTCGACCTCGCGCTCGGCTACAACGGCCTGGGCCGGCTCACCGGGAACGAGAGCAGCGCCGGCGTCCGGGTGTCGGGCGCGCAGTCGCCGCTGCGGCTGCTCGGTTCGGCCGCCGACCAGTTCGGCTGGCTGCTGCCCGCCGCGATCATCGGTGTGGTCGCCGGTCTGGTGCTCCGCCGCGGCCGGCCCCGGACCGATCCGGTTCGAGCCGCGCTGGTGCTGTGGGCGGGCTGGGCCCTGCCGACCGCCGGCGTGTTCACCGTCATGCAGGGCGTGTGGCACTCCTACTACACCGTCGAACTGGCCCCCGCGGTGGCCGCGCTCACCGCGTTGGGCGCGGTGCTGCTCTGGCGCCGGCATACCGGCACGAGCCTCGCCGTCCTGGCCGTCGGTTCCCTGATGACGACGGGCTGGGCGCTCGCGCTGGTCGATCGCCGCATGGCACCCGACAGCCTCGTGGCGAGCCTCGTCCTGGTCTGCGGGCTGGTCGGCGTGCCGCTGCTGGCCGCCGCGGGGACCGCCAACCGGCCGGTGGCCCGCATGGGGGCCGCCCTGCTCCTCGTCGCCGCGCTGGTCGGACCCGGGGCGTGGTCCCTGGCGACGGCCGACGTGCCGCACACGGGCAGCAGCGTGCGTGCCGGCCCCGCGAGCGCAGCGGTGCTGCCGTCCGGTGCGGCCCGCGGCGCGGCGGTGTCCCCGGCGCTGATCCGGATGCTCCGCCGGGACACCGACGACTGGACCTGGACGGCGGCCACGGTGGGCCGCCGTGCCGCCGACCTCCAGCTGGCCGTCGGCGCACCGGTGATGCCGATCGGCGGGTTCTTCGGCCGCGACCCCGCGCCCACCCTGGCCCAGTTCCAGACCGATGTGCGGGCGCACCGCATCCACTGGTACGTGCCCGGCCTGCACGGCCGCGGGCCGGCTCCGCAGATCGACGGCTGGGTCCGCCGGAACGCTCCATCGGTGCAGGTGGGGACGGCGATCGCCTACGACCTCGCCGGCCTGGCATCGGGCCACTACGAGGACCGGACGTAGCCTCTGGGGTTCCTGCTCAACGGACGACCTGGTCGTGGTGCTCCACCAGGGCCAGCTCGGCCCGCCGGGGCAGCCCCTCCCAGTCGCCGCGCGTGCCGACGGCGAACGCGCCGAGGGTGCTTCCCGACCGCAGACGGGCGACCTGGTCGAGGCCCTCGAGGCGGGCGGCCAGGTAGCCGGCGACGAACGCGTCCCCGGCGCCGATGACGTCCACGGCCTTCACGGGGTGGGCGGGGACCCGGGCGAGCTCGCCGTCCAGCAGCCCGACCGCCCCCTCGGCGCCGAGGGTGACGACGACCTCGCGCACTCCCTCGGCGGCCAGCCCGGCGAGGAGCTTCTCCGGCGGCGCGTCCGGCGCCGCGTCCAGCAGGAGGGCGATCTCATGACGCCCGCCGAAGACGACGTCCGCGCCCGCGGCCAGCGGGAGCAGGGCGGTCCGCGCCGACCGGCCGCGCCACAGCCGGGAGCGGTGGTTGACGTCGAAGCTGATCGGCACCCCGGCCCGCCGCGCGAGGTCGCAGGCGCGGGCGACGGCGGCGGCGGCGGTGTCGCTGAGGGCCGGCGTGATGCCGGTGACGTGCAGCAGGCCGGCGGCGGCCACCACGTCGGGGTCGACGTCCTCGGGGCGGAGGCGGGACCCCGCGGACCCCGCGCGCCAGTAGTCGACCACGTCGCGATCCGCGGTGCGGCGGGTCCGCAGGAGCAGCCCGGTCGGTGCGGCCGGGTCGACGGTCACGGACGAGACGTCGACGCCCTCACCGCGCAGCGCCTCGACGCTCATCCGCCCGAAGGCGTCGTCGCCCACGCGACCGATGTAGGCCGCCGGGATGCCCAGCCGGCGGATCCCGATCGCCACGGTCGCCTCGGCGCCGCACACCGAGAGCGCTGCCGGCGCACCGGGCCGCAGCGGCCCCTCCCGTTCGGCGCCCACCTGTCCGAGCGGTTCGCCGACGGTGACCAGCCCGCTCATCGGGAGCCGGCCGCGACCGCGCGCCGGGCCCGCTGGGCGAGGGCCGCGAGATCCCCGGTCTGCAGCGCGTCCCCGACCAGGGGGGAGCCCAGGGCCACGGCGAACGCGCCGGCGCGCAGGAAGTCGGGGATCGCGTCGATACCGACGCCGCCCGTGGGCACGAGCCGGGCGCCGGGGAGCGGGGCGCGCAACGCGGCCAGGTAGCCCGGTCCGAGCGTCGCCGGGAAGAGCTTGACCACCTCGGCCCCGTGCTCGAGCGCGAGGCACACCTCCGTAGCGGTGAAGGCGCCCGGCATCATCGGGACACCGGCACCCGCCGCGACGGCGAGGGTGTCGGGACGGGTGCACGGCGCCACGAGGAACTCGGCTCCCGCGTGCACCGCGCCCTCGGCGTCGGCGGGGGTGACGACCGTGCCCGCGCCGACCAGCAGCCCGGGCCGGCGCCCGCGGAGCTCTCGCACCGCGTCGAGCGCGCCGGGGGTGGTGAGCGGGAACTCCAGCGCGCGGATGCCGGCGTCGGCCAGCGCCTCCGCCGCCGCGACCAGGTGGTCGGCGGTGCGGGCTCGCAGGATCGCGACCACCGGGTGGGCCTCGAGCGTCGCCACGAGCCGGTCGGTGCCGGAGGCGGTCGAGGAGTTCACGGCAGCGGGCTCCCGGTGGGCTGGGGGGTTCGGCGCCTCGGATTGTGGCATCCGCGCCGTTTTCCACCACCGCCGACGTCGCGCCGTCGCATGCGTCGCATGAAATCGATTCGCGGCGCAAAAGCGCCTGTACGAGGGCCGGTGCGGTGCCCATCCTGAAGGGCCTCGGCGCCCGCCTCGAGCGCTGGGACACATCGCTGTGGGGGGTTTTCGTGGATCTCAGGAAGTTGGCGCCGTTCGCCGGCGTGGCCGCGTTGTCCGTGAGCCTGCTGGCCGGCTGCGGCGGCGGGAACGACGGCAACACCGCCGCGGGGGGCTCGTCCGACGCCTCCTGCTCCTTGGCGGGCGCGGAGGATCCCGGCAACTCGGAGGCGCCGTCCGACGTCCCGACCGCCGACAAGGCACCCAAGCTCACCAAGACGTCCGGCCTGAAGGTCGCTTTCAGCCAGAACGCGAGCAACAACCCCTGGCGTCTCGCGGAGACCGCCAGCATGAAGGACGAGGCAGAGAAGCAGGGCATCCAGCTGACCGTCACCGACGCGAACAACGACCAGTCCAAGCAGATCGCCGACATCAAGGGTCTCATCGCCCAGAAGCCCGACGCCCTGTTCATCGCCCCGATCACCGAGCAGCTCGCGAACGTGGTGAAGGACGCCGGTGCGGCTGGCATCCCCGTCTTCCTCCTCGACCGCGCGGTCGACGACAGCGTCGCCGTCCCGGGTCAGGACTTCGTCACCGTCATCCAGTCCGACTTCATCCAGGAGGGCAAGCGGGCCGCGGTGCAGATGGCCACGGCGACCGGCGGCAACGCGAAGATCATCGAGCTGGAGGGCACCACCGGCGCGTCGCCGGCCATCGACCGCAAGAAGGGCTTCGACGACGCGATCAAGGAGTGCTCCGGCATGCAGGTCGTGGTCTCGCAGGACGGCGACTTCACGCGCGCCAAGGGCCAGTCCGTCGCCGAGACGCTGCTGCAGTCGCACCCGGAGGCCACCGCCATCTACGCGCACAACGACGAGATGGCCCTCGGCGCCATCGCCGCGGTGAAGGCCATCGGCAAGGTGCCGGGCAAGGACATCCAGGTCGTCTCGATCGACGGCGAGAAGGACGGCCTCAAGGCCGTCGCGGCCGGCGACCTCTACGCCACCGTGGAGTGCAGCCCCCGCTTCGGTCCGAGCGCTTTCCAGACGATGAAGGACTACGCATCCGGGAAGCCGGTCAAGACGCTGATCATCAACTCCGACCAGCTGTTCACCAAGGACAACGCCTCAGACAACGTCGACAAGGCGTACTGAGCACGGCGACGATGCCGCCGGGGCGCGGGGGGAGACCCCGGGCCCCGGCGGCACCATCCCGTGCCGACCACGGAAGGGCTCCCGGTGGCCGACGGTCCATCACCCCTGCTCTCGATGCGGGGCATCACCAAGCGGTTCCTCGGGTCGCCGGCGCTGCTCGACGCGGACTTCGAGGTGGCCCGCGGCGAGGTGCACGCGCTGATCGGGCAGAACGGCGCGGGCAAATCGACCCTGATCAAGGTGCTCACCGGCGTGTACGCGAAGGACTCCGGCCGCATCGAGTTCGACGGACGCGAGGTCGCCTTCCCCTCGCCGCACGCCGCGCAGCTGGCCGGCCTGTCCACGATCTACCAGGAGGTGAATCTGGTCCCGTTCCGCTCGGTCGCCGAGAACGTCTTCCTCAACCGGGAGCCCAAGCGCTTCGGCCTCATCGACTGGCGCCGGATGAACCGCGAGGCGGCCGCGATCCTGCACCGGCTCGACATCGACATCGACGTCACCCGGCCCCTCCACGACTACGCCATCGCCACGCAGCAGATGACCGCCCTGGCCCGAGCCCTCTCGACCGAGGCCAAGCTCGTGATCATGGACGAGCCGACGTCGGCCCTGGCGGAGCAGGAGGTGCAGACGCTGTTCGGCGTCATCCGCCGGCTGAGGGGAGACGGCGTCTCGGTCGTCTTCGTCTCGCACCGGCTCGACGAGCTCTACGCGGTCAGCGACCGGGTGACGATCATGCGGGACGGGCGCACGATCGAGCAGCGCCCGATGGCGGAGATCAGCCGGTACGAGCTGGTGTCGAAGATGCTCGGCCGCGAGCTGGCCGAACAGCTCGCCCACCGGCGGGCCGACGAGGAGGGCGAGCTCGCCGGGCAGCCGCCGGTGCTCGAGGCGGCCGATCTCCGCCGGGGCCGCGCCCTGGACGGCGTCTCGCTCTCGATCCGCCCCGGTGAGATCCTCGGCCTGGCCGGGCTCCTGGGCTCGGGCCGCACCGAGACGGCGCGCGCCCTCTTCGGTGCCGACCCGATCGACTCCGGCACGATCCGCATCGGTGGCGCACCCGTGCACCTGAAATCGCCGAGGACGGCGGTCGAGCACAAGATCGGCCTGTCGTCGGAGGACCGAAAGACCGAGGGGATCATCCCGCACCTCTCCGTGCGGGAGAACATGACCCTGGCGCTGCTGCCGCACCTGCGGCGGCACGGCATCGTCGACCGGAAGCGCCAGACCGCGGTGGTCGACCGGTTCATCACGGCCATCGGCATCAAGTGCTCGAGCCCGGAACAGCCCATCCGGGAACTCTCCGGCGGCAACCAGCAGAAGGTGCTGCTGGCCCGCTGGCTCTGCACCGACCCGAGACTGCTCATCCTCGACGAGCCCACCCGCGGGATCGACGTCGGCGCCAAGCGGGACATCCAGGCGCTGGTGCGGCACCTGGCCGACGACGGCCTGGCCGTGTTGCTCATCTCCTCCGAACTGGAGGAGATCATCGCCAACTCCGACCGGGTGGTCACCTTGCGCGACGGCCGCTCGGTGGCCGGGCTCAGCGGCGGCCAGATCACGGAGGAGGCGCTCATGCGGGCGATGGCCACGGGATCGGCGGCGGACGACGCCGGGGACGACGCCGGGGACGACGACGAGCCGACGGCGGAGCGGGCGTGACACGGGCGGGTGGCGGCTCGCGCCCCGACCTCCCTGAGGCGACCACGACCGCGTCGGACATGGGCGGCCCGGTCAGCGAGCCCGTCGCCGCAGCCGCCGGCGGGACGAGCGGCGTCCGGCGCGGGGGCGCACGGAACCGCCCGCAGTGGACGTCCTGGGCGCAGCGCTACGGCGCGGCCGCTGCCTTCGCCGCGCTGTTCGCCTACAACGCGGTCAACACCCCCTTCTTCATGACCCAGCAGTCGCTGGTCTTCGTGCTGCTCCGCCAGGCCGCCCCCATCGCGATCGTCGCCGTCGGCATGGCCATCGTCATCGGCACCGGCGGCATCGACCTGTCGGTCGGGTCGGTGATGGCGATCGCGGGCCAGGTCGGCGCCACGCTGGTGCTGCACGACAAACCGTTCCTGCTCGCGATCGTCGCCGCCCTGCTCGTGGCCGCCCTCTGCGGCCTGTTCAACGGCACCCTCGTGGCGCGGTTCGGCGTGCAGCCGATCATCGCAACGCTGATCCTCTTCATCGCCGGCCGCGGCATCGCCCAGCTCATCACCGGCGGCGAGCTGCAGGCGCTGGCGAATCCCGACTTCCAGTGGATCGGCCTGGCACGACCGCTCGGGGTACCGGCGCAGATCTACATCGCCTTCGCCGTGGCCCTGGCCGCCTGGCTGGTCATGAAGCTGACCGTCTACGGCCGGCACGTGCTCGCCGTGGGCGGCAACGAGACGGCGTCCCGGCTCGCCGGCGTCCCGGCGGGGCGGGTCAAGCTGCTCGCGTACGTCGTCTCGGCCACCCTCGCCGGGCTGGTGGGACTGATCGCGGTCAGCGCCAACTCGGCCTCGGACGCCAACAACGTCGGCCTGGGCATGGAGCTCGATGCGATCGCCGCGGTGGCCGTCGCCGGAACCCCGTTGTCGGGCGGCAAGGTGAACGTCTGGGGCGCCGTGGTGGGTGCACTGCTGCTCAAGCTGCTGCAGAACACCCTGATCTCCCACGGCATCACCAAGGAGGTCGCGCAGATCATCGAGGGCGCGGTCATCGTCGGCGCCCTCTGGCTCCAGCGACCGGAGGCGTGAGTTCGCGATGACGACCACCGCATGACGACCACCGTCGACACCCCCGGCGGCGCGTCCACCGGACGCCGTGTGCAGGCCGGCCTGCTGCTGCAGCGGCAGGGCGCCCTGATCGCGCTGGTGATCCTGGTCGTCTTCGGGGTGCTGCGCTACGGCTCGGACTTCGCCACCGGCTACAACGTCAGCAGCTTCACGGGCGACACCGCCAAGTACGGGCTCGTGGCCCTCGGTATGACCTTCGTGATCATGACGGGCGGTATCGACCTCTCGGTCGGCTCCGTGGCCTTCCTCGGAGGCGTGGTCGCGATCAAAGTGAGCGAACACGGACTGCTGCCCGGGCTGCTGGTCGGCATCGCAGCGGGCGTGGCGGTCGGTGCCCTCAACGGCTTCCTCGTCACCAAGGCGAGGCTGCAGCCCTTCATCGTCACGCTGGCCACTCTGCTCGCCGTGCGCGGGCTCGCGCTCCAGCTCGCCGGCGGCCGCGCGTCGGTCGCCGCGCCCGGGGGCTTCCAGAAGCTCAGCACCTGGTCGTTGTGGGGCCTGCCGGTCGCGGCCTGGGCCATGCTCCTCGCCTTCCTCATCGGCGCGGCCGTGGTGCACTACACGCCCTGGGGGCGGCAGGTCCTGGCGATCGGCGGCAACGTCGACGCCGCGAAGCTGATGGGCCTGCCCGTGCGCCGCACGACGTTCAGCGTCTACGTCGTTTCCGGGGCGCTGGCCGGGTGCGCCGGGGTCTTCCTCGGCTCCCAGAACGGCTCGGTCGACACAGCGGCGGGGCTGGGCTGGGAGCTCACGGCGATCGCCGCCGTCGTCGTCGGCGGCACGCTGCTCACCGGGGGAGTGGGCTCGGTGATGTCGACCCTCGTCGGCGTGCTGCTGCTGCAGCTGATCTTCAACCTGATCGTCTTCGAGAACGGCCGGGGCGACATCAGCATCAGCTCTTACTGGGAGTCGGTCATCCGCGGCGCCTTCCTGCTCGTCGTCGTCCTGTTGCAGGTCCGCCTCGTGCGGCGGCGCGGTACCGGCGGGCGGCCGGCATGACCGGCGAGGCCGACCGTGCGCTGCAGGAGGTCGCCGAGGCCGTGCGCAGCGTGCCGGAGACGGAGATCGCGCGCATCGTCGACGACCTGCTCGCGGCCCGCCGGATCGCCTGCTACGCGGGCGGCCGAGAGGGCCTGGTGATGCGCGGGCTGGTGATGCGGCTCTTCCACGCCGGCCTCGACGTGCACTACGTCGGCGACATGACCACCCCGGCGGTGGGCCCCGGCGACCTCGTGGTGCTCTCCTGCGGCCCCGGTCGGATCTCGATGGTCGAGGCGCTCGCCGGTGTCGCGAGACGTGACGGCGCCCGGGTGCTCTACCTGACCGCCCAACCGCGGACCCCGCCGGCCGGGCTGGCGGACCGGGTCGTGCACATCGCGGCCCAGACGATGGCCGACGACCGGAACTCCGCAGCCGCCCTGCCGATGGGCAGCGCCTACGAGATCGCCCTCTTGGTGCTCGTCGACCTCATCACCAACGAGGTGCGCCGCCGCCGGTCGGAATCGGTGGACGAGCTGCGGTCGCGCCACACGAACCTCGAGTAGGTGGCTCGGCAAGGGCTCTCTCAGAGACCGTCGGCAGATCTATCGATCCGCGGGAGCGGGCTCGTCAGCCCGCGGCCGGTCATCGCGTCGGTCACGGGCACGGCCGGGCTCCAGAGCCAGCCCTGCGCCGTGGGCACGCCCAGCCCGTCGAGCAGCGCGGCCTGTTCCGCCGTCTCGACGCCCTCCGCCACGACCTCGACGTCCACCGCGCGGGCAAGGTCGACGATCGACGCGACGATGGCCAGCGTGTCGCGGTGGTCGGCCATGCCGGCGACGAAGCTGCGGTCGATCTTCAGCGCGGAGATCGGCAGATCCCGCAGGTAGGCCAGCGAGCTGTACCCGGTGCCGAAGTCGTCCAGCGCGATCCGGAAACCGTGCTCCCGGAGTCGGCGCAGCAGTTCCGCCGACGAGTCGGTGTGCCGCAGGAGAGCGGTCTCGGTGATCTCGAGGACGACCAGAGAGGCGGGCAGGCCCGCCTCCGCCGTGAGCGCCAGCAGCTCCTCGGCGACGGAGGGGTCGTCGACGCTGCGGGCCGACAGGTTCACCCCGACGAAGGCGTCCGGAGGGACGGCGCCCGCCGCGCGCAGGGCGGCCATGTCGCCGAGCGCGCGCCGGAGGACCCAGCGGTCGAGCAGGGGGGCCAGACCGGTCGCCTCGGCGACGGACACCAGGGTGCCGGCCGGCACCGGGCCGGCGCCGGGCCTGGTCCAGCGGACCAGGGCCTCCACGCCGACGACGGCCCCGGAGGCCGTGGCCACGACGGGCTGGTACTCGAGCCGGAGGGTGTCCTCCGTCAGGGCTGTCCTCAGGTCCGCGGCCAGCGTGCAGCGCCCGTCCACGTCCTCGCCGAGTGCCCGGTCGAAGACGCGCACCTGCCCACGGCCGGCGTGCTTCGCGGCCTGGACCGCCGTGTCCGCCCGGCGCAGGAGGTCGCTCGCTGACATCCCGGACCCGGCCGGCGTGCCCGCGACGCCGACGGACGCCGACGCGTGCACCGAGGCACCGTCGACGAGGAAGGGCTCGGCAAGGACGTGCAGGAGATCCTGTGCCGCTCTCCGCGCCCGATCCTCGTCGCTGTCCTCGCAGACGACCGCGAACTCGTCGGCGCCGAAGCGGCCGACGAGGGCTCGCCGGGGGACGGCTGCCTCGAGCCGCGCGCCGACGGCGGCCAGCAGCTCGTCGCCGACGGCGTGCCCCCGCGAGTTGTTGACCATGCGGAAGTGGTCCAACGCCACCAGCAGCACGGCCGTCGACCGCGAGGCTGTCTTCAGTGCGTGCGCGAGCCGCTCGACGACGAGGGTCCGGTTCGGCAGTCGCGTGAGGCCGTCCCGCAGCTCCGCCGTCCGCAGCGCCTGCTCGGCCCGCCGGGTGTCGGTCACGTCCGCGACCACCAGCAGGGTGCCCTGGTCCGTGCCGTCCTCGCCGGACAGCGGCGTCGCGGCGACGCGCAGGCGACGCTCCCGACCGTCCGGATGCGGATACGTCACCTCGTAGCGCTCCGGGCCCGGCTCCGGAACGGTCCGCGGCCGACCGAGCAGCCCGACCGCCCGACCGAGGTCGAGGGAGGACATCAGCTCGGCGTAGGTGGTGGAGGACCGCGGAGCGCCCAGGAGCGTGGCCATGCGCGCGTTCTCGTACAGCGTCCTGCCCGCGGCGCTCACGACGCAGATGCCTTCCTCCGACAGATCGGCGAGGGCGGCGAACCTGGCTTCCGACATCCGGAGTGCCTGCTTGGCCTCCACCTCGGCAGTGATGTCGTGGACGACGCAGACCACCCCGCCGAGAGCGTCGTCGTCGAGGCTGACGGCGGCGAGCTCGACCCACCGCCAGTCGCCGGCGGCGGCGCGCAGGCGAAGGGTCGACCAGCGGGGGCCCCGTCCCTCGGCGACGGCCCGGATCCCCGCGCGGGCCGTCGGGACGTCGTCGGGGTGCAGCAGACTGCCGACCTCGGCCGGGAGGTCGTCGGTGGTGTCGTGGCCGAACATCGTCGCGAACGTGGGCGAGGCGTAGAGCAGTCTGCCGCGGGCGTCGGTCACGACGGCGCCCTCACGGGAGAGGAATTCGACGGCCTCGTCCACGCGGAGGCTGGGACGGAAGGCGGGGCGCGCCGACGGGTCGGTGGTGAGGAACACCACCTGGGTCGTCTCCGGGGCGTCTCCGGCCAGCACGGACCAGGAGGTGCGGACCTCGATCGAGAAGCCGCCGGCGCGCAGGAGACGCAGGCTCGCGGATCCGGACCCCGAGCCGTTCCCGGCGGCCCGCAGGGTCTCGTGCAGCTGCGGCAGCGAGGACGGGTCCAGCAGGGAGGCCGCCGGGATGCCGGGCCGGGGGGTCGGCCGGCCCGAGAGCGCGTCGAGCGCCGGGCCCAGCGCGAGGACCGTGCCGGAGAGGTCGCAGGAGAAGAGCGCGGCCGGGGGGCCGTCGGCCGAGGGCCCGGGGAGCGTGCTCCGGTCGCGGGCGCCTCCGGCCGGCAGGCACGGGGCATCGGCGCGGGCGGGGAACGGGAAGGTGCCGTCGGTCGCGCGCTGGGCCCTGGCCACGGAGGTGCTCCGGAGATGCTCGGGGAACCGGGCGCGCGGGTGCACGCCGGCCGCCTCCCATGCTCCGCAAGGGACCCGCGCGGCGACCAGATGCGCTCGTGCCAACCGCCTAGTGCGCGGGCGCTAGGAACGGACCGTTCAGCCGCCGTCGACCAGGCCGCGACGGACGGCGATGGCGAGCACCTCCAGCTTGGAGTGCGCGCCCAGCTTGGCCGAGAGGTTGGCCACGTGGTTGCGGACCGTGTGCACGCTGATCGTGAGCTGCTGGCCGATGTCGGCGTTGGAGAGGCCCTTGGCCAGCAGGTCGAGGATCTCGCGCTCGCGGTCGGTCAGCTCGGCCGACGCCCCGCCCTGGCGGTGCAGGCGGGGGAGGAGCCTGGTGAGCAGCTTGGCGCTGACGACCGACTCGCCCTGCGCTGCCGCCCGTACGCCGTCGATTACGTCGTCGAGGCGCTGGGTCTTGGCGATGAAGCCGGCGGCCCCGGCTTCCATGGCGGCGACGAGGATCCGGTCGGACGTCGTGGCGGTCAGCACGACGATCTTCGCGGCGGGCCGGATCGCGTGCAGGTCCGAGATCGCACCGACGCCGTCCCCGTCGGGCAGTCGATGGTCGAGGAGGACGACGTCCGGGACCGTCGTCCCGATCAGGCGCTGCGCCTCGCCGAGGGACGTCGCCTGCCCCACGACGAGCAGGTCCGGCTCCGAGCCCAGGGCGTGCGCCAGGCTGGCCGCGAACATCTGGTGGTCGTCCACCACCAGGACGCGGACGGTGTCCGGGGCCGACCCGTCTGGAGCCTCGGACCGGGTCACCGTCCGAGTCTGACACGGTCCGGACCCGGGTTGCCCGTATCGCGGCGGTGTGGTGCATGCGCACTAGGGCGCTGGCTCCTGCGCATCAGGACAAGCCGAGCAGAGTGCGCCAGCGTGCTCCTGTGTCGACCCCCTCCCGCGGTGAGATCACCGTCGTCGTCGCGGACGACGACGAGCAGGTCGGCCCCGCGCTCGCCGCGCTGCTGGATCAGGAGCCCGACTTCCGCGTCGTCGGCCGGGTGACCAACGGCGACGACGCTCTCGCAGTGGCGCGCGACCAGCGTGCGGCACTCGTCATCACCGACGTGCGGATGCCCGGGGGCGGCCCGGAGCTGGTGCGTCGTCTCGTGGCCCTGCCACACGGGCCCGTCGTCGTCGGCTGCTCCGCGCAGGCGGACTCCGCGACGTGGACCCGGCTACTGGCCGCCGGCGGGTCGGCCTACCTGCTCAAGGGAAGGGTCGCCGGTGAACTGCCCGCTCTGCTGCGCCGGTGCATGCAGGGGGAGCTGGTCGTCGCCGTGCCCGGTGCGCCCGGCGTCGTCCGGCGGCTGTTCAGCGGCTAGCCCGCCCGGCGCCGGTGGAGCGGAGGGGGAGCCCACGTCGGGCACCGGCAGGAAGAACGACACCGATGTGCCCACGCCGCCGTCCCCGGGTTCGGAGCGCCACCAGCCGCCCGTCGCCAGCGCGCGGTCGCGCATCGCCACCACACCCGAGTGCCGGCGACGGGAGGGGGTCGTCGACGCCGCGGTGACGCCCCGGCCGTCGTCCACGACGTGCACCTCCACGCCGCGTCCGGTCGCGTCGACGGTGACCCGCACGGAGCTCGCCCGGGCGTGCTTCCGGGCGTTGACCATCGCCTCCCGGGCGATCCGGTAGGCCGACACGCGGACCTGTTCGGGCAGTGGCTCCCGCGTCCGCTCCTCGACCGACCACTCGATGCCGGAGTCCTCGAACACGTGCGCCGCCGCGTCCCGGAGGCCGTCCGCCAGATCCGCGTCGAGGACCGGGGTCTCGAGCTCGAACAGCAGGTGGCGGAGCCGCACGCCGGCGCCGTGGACGGCGTCGATCACCGTGTCCACGCCGGCCGCCTCCTCGGGCACGCGCTCGCGCAGCCGGTTGCGCAGCGCTCCGAGGCGGAGGTCCACCGCGGCCAGCGCCTGGACGGAGTCGTCGTGGACGTCGGCGGCGATCCGGGCGCGTTCGTCGTCCTGGGCCTCGACGAGGCGTTGGCTGAGGGCGCGCTGACGGAGTTCGGTGAGCCGGCGCAGTTCCTGGAACGTCAGCGCGGTCCGTCCCACCATGAGCACGCCGGCGCTCAGGGCGACGACCGACGCGAACGGGCTGATCCCCGCGACGCTGCCGTGGAAGAGGAGCCCGAGGACGGCGAGGCCGCAGAGGCCGGGAAGGGCGAGGACGCTGACGCCCTCGAGGTCGACCGTCCGCGACTCCCTCGGGCGGAGCGAGACCAGCGCCGCCGCGACCAGCAGCAGGCGGGCGAGCAGCCACCCGGCGTCGATCGGGCCCCCGCCCACGTAGGTGCCGTTCGCCACCCCTGCCGCGTACAGCGTGTCGGTCAGGAAGAAGGTGACGAAGGAGGCGCAGAGCAGGCACCAGGACGCGCCGGCGACCCTGCCGAGGACGGCGACGGCGGCGACCGCGACGGCCAGGAGCAGCAGGTCGGCGACCGGGTAGGCCGCCTCCGGCGAGACGATGTGCCGCACGCCGAGCGGGATCTCGGCGCCCGGCACGAAGGTCTCGGCCAGCGCGGCGACGGTCAGGCCGGCGATCAGGCCGTCGAGGGAGAGGCTGAACGGCAGGTGCCGCGCCCTCGTGCGGAGCCGCAGGAACAGCCCGATCGCGAGGAGCAGGTAGAACAGCAGGTATCCGACGTCCGCCCACGAGAAGGTCCGGACGGGCTCGACGTACTGGTAATACGCCAGATACGCCGTGCTGGCGCAGAAGGCGGCCACGAGCCCCGCGATCATGCTCAGCCAGGCCGCCCGGTCCGTGCGGTCGAGCATCGTGCGGACCACCAGCACGACGATGACCAGGGCGCAGACGCTCATGTTCAGCCAGCCGTCGATGGCCGGCGACCAACCGTCCGGACCGATGCCCGGTACGAGCGTGATCATGTAGACGGCGCCCAGCACCAGCATCAGCCAGAGGGTGACGCGCAGCGGCGCGGTCGTTCCGTGCGGCACGTGGCCTCCGCCGATGTCTGCTGGACGCGGTCCGGACGTGTCGTGCTCAGGAGCCGCGGCTCGAGGGTCCCACAGCGGGCGGCGCTCCCGCGGTGTGCCGGTTCAGCGGACGACGGCCACCGTACACCGGGCGTAGGCGGCGACGTGCTGGCTCACCGAGCCGAGGACCAGCCCCGCGAACCCGCCGTGCCCGCGGGTGCCGACCACGAGGAGGTCGGCGTCCCCCGATTCCTCGATCAGCACCTTGGCCGGGGAACCCTGCTTGATGCGCGGCTGGACGAGCACCGGGGGCTCCTCTCCGAGTTCCTCCTTGATCACCCCCACGAGTTCGTCGGCCGTGGCCTGGCTCGGATCGGGCACGTAATGCTCCGAGACGGAGACGCTGCCCGCCGGTGGCGGGAGCGTGTGCTCCCACACGTTCACCACGACCAGCTCGGCCCGGTGATCGGCGGCCTCGGCGGCGGCCCACGTCAGCGCCTTGCGGCTGCCTGGCGAGCCGTCGACCCCGACCACGATGGTCTTCCAAGCGCTCACCGTCGCCTCCCTCTGCGAGTGTCGAGGCACCCGGGCGCTGTGGGGACGCACGGCGACCGGGCGGTGCCCTGGATCCTCCCGCGCCGGGGGCGGGATGCGCACCCGGAAGCGTCTCGCCGTCGTCGTCCGGACACGTCGCGGCGGGCATGTGACGCGTGTCACTTCTCGAATTGCGGCCCCAGGACGGCCGGTTTAACTTCGCCTCGCGGGTCTGGGCTAAGCAGCGTCAGCCGAAGGGGTCGTCATGACCACCACCACATCAGAGTCCGTCACTGCCCCTGTCGTCGCGCAGGACGAGCGCAGGCCGGTGATGTCGACCAGCGCCATCCTGATGATGAATCTGGGGTTCTTCGGGGTTCAGTTCAGCTTCGGGCTCACGCAGTCGGCGGTGAACCCGCTCTTCCTGCTCATCGGGGCGTCACCGGACCAGCTGCCGATCCTCAACCTCGCCGGACCGGTCACCGGACTCCTCATCCAGCCGCTGATCGGTGCGATCAGTGACCGGACGTGGAGCCCCCGCTGGGGCCGCCGCCGTCCCTTCGTCACCGCCGGCGCCCTGCTCTGCTCGGTCATCCTCTTCGTGTTCCCGTTCGTCGGCGTGCTGTGGCTGGCCGTGGTCTGCTTCTGGCTGCTCGACGTCGGCAACAACACCTCGATGGAGCCCTACCGGGCCTTCATCTCCGACCGGCTGCCGAAGTCGCAGCTGGCCCGTGGCTTCCTGACGCAGAGCATGTTCACCGGGGCCGGGGCGGTGCTCGCGAACCTGTCGCTGTTCTTCCTGCAGAAGGTGAACGCGCTCGACAAGACCGCAGGCAACGGCGTCCCCTACTGGATGTACGTCTGCTTCATGATCGGCACCTTCTGCATCCTGCTCACGGTGCTGACGGCGATGGCGCGCACGAAGGAACTGACGCCGTCCGACGAGGAGCTCGAGGAGATCCGGAACGCGCCCAAGGGGCTGCACCACGCGGTCAGCGAGATCGCCGACGCCGTCCGCTCGATGCCGGTCGCCATGCACAAGATCGGCGTCGTCTTCCTGTTCCAGTGGTACGCGATGTTCATCTACTGGCAGTTCCTGGCGGTGAGCCTCGGCGAGACGATCTTCGGCGCGACGCCCGAGCAGGGCGGCAAGGGCTGGGACGACGCGATCGCCTGGAGCGGCCTGATGAACGGCGCCTACAACTTCGTCACGATGGTCTCCGCCCTGTTCCTGGTCGGCCTCGCCGCACGGATCGGTGCCAAGCGCGTGCACGCGGTCGCCCTCGGCCTCGCTGCCGGGGCATTGATCTGGCTGGCCCAGATCAACAACCAGTACGTCGCGCTGATCCCGATGATCGGCGTCGGCATCTTCTGGGCCAGTGCCGTCGGCGTGCCCTACCTGATGGTCGCCAGCATGGTTCCGGCGAAGCGCACCGGCGTCTACATGGGCATCCTGAACATGATGATCGTGGTCCCGATGCTGATCGAGACGGTCACGTTCGGCTGGATCTTCAACCACCTCCTGGGCGGCAAGGGCAGCAACGCCATCGCCCTCGCCGGCGTCCTGATGGCCGTCGGGGCCGTGGCCATGCTCTGGGTCAACCCGCCGGACGAGGCCGACGAGTCGCCGATCATGCCGCTCGGCGGCAGGCGCAGCATCACCGTGTACGACCGGGTCGTCGTGGGCTCCGACGGCACAGCGACGAGCCTGTACGCCGTCGACCGGGCCGCGGAGGTGGCCGAGGCGGCCCAGGCCCGGCTCGTCGTCGTCACGGCGTACCGGGACGAGGAGCCGGCCGAGACGGCGGCGGGAGGTCACCGCGACGTCTACGGGTTCCAGGCGGCCACCAAGGCCATGAACAAGTCGGTCTCCGGTCTGCTGAAGGAGCGGGTCCGGTACATCGACCAGCGACTCGTGAAGGGCGACGCGGCGCAGGCGTTGCTCGACGCGGTCGGCAACAACCCGGCCAACCTCATCGTCGTCGGCAACCGCGGGCTGGGCGCCACGGAAGGGCAGCTGCTGGGCTCCGTCCCGGGCGACGTCGTGAAGAACGCCCGGTGCGACGTCCTGGTCGTGCAGACCTCGGCGCTCGACGAGGAACGCCTCTTCGCCGCCCACCCGGCCGACGCGACCGTCGGTGACGGCGCCCGGACGGCGCCGTCCGGGCCCGGGACCTAGGCCGGGGGCCGGTCGGGCCCGGTTGGGGGGCCCGCGGGCACGGGGACGCGGGTGCACCACGTCCGCGACGACCTCGGTGCGCCGCTGAGTGGAGGAGGGTGTCAGGGAGGCCCGGGAAGCCCTTGATCGGGCCCTGCCCGGCAGGCAGGCTGTGAGGTACACCACAGCCGGACAACTGCCGGGAGGTCGCCGTGGAAGCGCATGTCGGAGACAAGATCGTCGTCCGCTCGACCCATCAGGGGGAGGCGGAACGCTCCGGCGAGGTCCTCGGTTGCCACGAACCCGACGGGGGCCCGCCGTACCGGGTGCGATGGGAAGACGGCCACGAGGGGCTGTTCTTCCCCCAGGGCACCGTTACCGTCGTGTCCCCTCGCGAAGCGTCGCGCGGCTGAGCGCCCGGGATGGCAAAGGACACCGGGACCGCCCCGGAACCGCGTACCGCCGACAAAGTGCGCAACGTGGCCCTCGTGGGCCACGCGGGTGCCGGCAAGACGACGCTGGCCGAGGCCCTGCTGGTCGGGGCCGGCGTGCTTCCCCGGCTCGGCCGGGTCGAGGACGGGACGACCTGCCTCGACACCGAGGAGGTGGAGATCCGGCAGCAGCGCTCGGTGTCGCTCGGCGTGGCGGCCGTCGAGCACGCCGGGCACAAGATCAACCTGCTCGACACCCCCGGCTCGCCCGACTTCGTGGGCGAGCTGCGCGCCGGCCTGCGTGCCGCCGACGCGGCCCTGTTCGTCGTCTCGGCGGTCAACGGCGTCGACGCCACGACCGTGGCGCTCTGGGAGGAGTGCGCGGCGGTCGGCATGCCTCGGGCCGTCGTCATCACCCAGCTCGATCGCGCCCGGGCCGACGTCGACGACGCCGTCCGGCTGTGCCAGCTCATGCTCGGCGACGGCGTCTACCCCATGCACCTTCCCGAACGCGGCCCCGACGGCGGCGTCCGGGCGCTCGTCTCGCTGCTCGAGCCGCATCCCGACGCCAACGGCAACAGCGCGGAGGCCGACCGCCTCCGGGGTGAGCTCATCGAGGGGATCATCGGCGAGAGCGAGGACGAGACCCTCATGGACCGCTACCTCGCCGGGGACGAGCTGGCGGTGGCCGACCTCGTCGCCGACCTCGAGACGGCGGTGGCCCGCGGCCATTTCCATCCCGTGCTCTGCGTCGCGCCCCTGACGGGAGTGGGCGTGCCGGAGCTCCTCGACCTGCTCGTCTCCGCCTTCCCGTGCCCCATGGAGCACGGTTGTCCCGACGTCACGCGCCCCGACGGCAGGTCGGCGCCGTCGCTCACGTGTGACCCCGACGGTCCGCTCGTCGCGGAGGTCGTGAAGACGACGACCGATCCCTACGTCGGTCGCGTGTCGCTGGTGCGCGTCTTCTCGGGCACGTTGCGGCCCGACATCCCGATCCACGTCTCCGGCCACGGCATGGAGGAGCGGGGGCACCCCGACCACGACGTCGACGAGCGCATCGGCGCGGTGAGCTCGCCGCTGGGCAGCACGCTGCGCCCGGTCGCCGCGTGCCCGGCCGGCGACATCTGCGCCGTCGCCCGGCTGGCCAGCGCCGAGACCGGCGACACGCTGTCGTCGCCGGACGACCCCCGGCTCGTCCCGCCCT
>Ga0308175_100000536_pt1 | contig 25873 bp, 20 predicted proteins | sample PhyCR1_3_FD_203893 | JGI IMG/M metagenome (GOLD analysis project Ga0308175, IMG submission 203893) | Soil microbial communities from UC Gill Tract Community Farm, Albany, California, United States - DLSLS.C.R1 | ecosystem: Environmental > Terrestrial > Soil > Agricultural land | place: USA...
TCGTGGCGGCGGGCGCTGGCCGTGGTCGGCCGGTGCGCGGTGCTGGTGGTCGCCGTCTCGCTGTACTGGATCGTCCCGTCGGTGTTGGCCCTCGGCGCCGGCGCGACCGTGGTCGACAACTCGGAGACGCCGCAAGGCATCTCCGCCCCGTCGTCGGCCGCCGAGGTGCTGCGCGGGCTCGGCCTGTGGCCGCTGTACGGCTCGGGTGGGCGCGGCGTGTGGCTGCCGGAGTTCGCCGGCTACCTCACCTCGCCGGTCGTCGTGCTCGCCTCGTTCGCGCTGCCGGTGCTGGCCGTCGCCGGTGCGCTGCTGGTCCGCGGGCCGCTGCGCCGGCTGGGCGTCGGCCTGCTGCTGGTGACGGTGCCGATCATGGTCGGGCTGTTCCCGGTGGCGCACCCGGCGCCGTTCGGCCGCGTGCTGGACCGGGCGTTCGTGCACCTGCCGTTCGCGGCGGCGTTCCGGACCACGAACAAGGTCGGCGCGGTGCTGGTGCTCGGCGTGACGTTGCTGGTCACCGCCGGCGTGGTCGCGGCCTGGCGGCGCTGGCCCGGCCGCGGCCCGCGGGCAGCGGTGGCGGCGGCCGTCGCGCTGGTGCTGGCCGGCTCGACCTTGCCGGCCTGGACCGGCCACCTCTACGTCAGCTCGGCCGACCTGCCGGCGTACTGGCAGCAGGCGGCGGCCGAGCTCAACGCCGGGCCGCCCGACCAGCGGGTCTGGTTCGTGCCCGGCGAGGTGCAGGCGTCGTACCGGTGGAGCGAGGACCGCCCGGACGACCTGTCCACCTCGGTGCTCGACCGCCCGTCGGTGGTGCGCACGGTGATCCCGGTGACCTCGGCCCCGGCGGCGAACCTGCTCGCCGAGCTGGACGGCGCGCTGCAGGAGCAGCGGCTGCCGCCCGGCGCGCTGTCGACTGCGGCCCGCTACCTCGGGGTCGGCGACCTGCTGCTGCGCAACGACGTCGTCTGGGAGCTGACCGGCGGGGCGCGGCCGGCGCAGGTGCGGGCGCAGCTGGACGCCGACCCCGGGCTGCGGCAGGACGGGGACTTCGGCGGGGCGGGACAGAACACGATCTCGCCGACGGTCCCGCCGGAGTCGGCCGGCGAGGCGGCGCTGCCGCCGCTGCAGCGGTACGCCGTGGACGGTACCCGCGCGGTCACCCGCACCGACGCCGCCGCGGCCACCGTGCTGGTCGACGGTGCCGGCGGGGCGCTGGCGCCGATGACCGCGGCCGGGCTGCTGCCGGGCTCGCCGACCTTCCGCTACCTCGCCGACCTGTCGCCGGCCGAGCTCGCCCGGCTGCTGCCGGAGACCGCCCGGATCGTGCTGACCGACACCAACCGGCGCCAGACCACGGTGGCCGGCCGGCTCGCCAACGGCACCGGCCCGCTGCTGCCGGCGGCGGCCGACCCGGGCGGAACGCGGGCGCTCGGCCCGGTCGGCGACCAGACCACGCTGACCGTGACCGGCGGCTCGGCGACCGCGACCGAGTCGGGCTCGGCGTTCGGGCCGGTCGCGGCGGCCAGCCCGGAGAACGCGGCCGACGGCGATCCGCGCACCGCCTGGCAGTTCGGTGACTTCGGCCGGGCGGTCGGGCAGTCGCTGACGCTGCGGTTCGCGGCCCGGGCGGTGCCGCGGGTCTCGGTCGCGGTCCGGCCCGGGGCGGTGGCGATCAGCCGGGTCCGGATCCAGGTCGGCGGCCGGCACGCGGACCTCGCGGTCGGGCCGTCCGGGGTGGCGACGTACCGGCCGCCGGCGCCGGTGCGGGCCGACTCGGTGCGGGTGACGGTGCTGGCGACCAGCGGCGAGGGCTTCGGCCGGGTCGGCATCGACGAGGTCACCGTCCCCGGCGTGCGGCTGACCAGGGTGGCCACCCTGCCGTCCACTGTGGACAGCCTGGTCGCCGGGCTGCCGGCCGCGGCGCGGCAGCGGCTGGCCGGCACCCCGGTGGACGTGCTGCTCACCCGGGCCCGCGGCGCCACGTCCGCGGACGACGAGGAGACCGGGCTGGCCCGGGACTTCACCGTCCCGGTGCCGCGGACGGCGGTCGCCAGCGCGCTGGTCCGGCCGTCCGCCTCGCTGCCCGAGGCCGACCTCGACCGGCTCGCCGGCTACACCGGGCCGGTGCGGGCGACCTCGACGTCGCGGGCGTTCGGGCTGCCGACCGTCCGGGCGTCGCAGGCGCTGGACGGGCGGCCCGACACCGCCTGGCTGCCGGCGGTGCCGGTGGTCGGGCAGTCGCTGCGGATCAGCGTGCCACCGGGCCGGGTCGACCACGTCGACCTCACCCAGGTCGGTCGCCGGCTCACCGACTGGGCCACTCGGGTGCGGGTCACGCTCGACGGCACGGTCGTCGCCACGGCGCCCGCCGCCCGCGGCACCACCCGGATCTCGTTCCCGGCCAGGACCGCGTCGCGGCTGGAGCTGACGATCCTGGCCACCCACAGCGGCCGGCCGGACGCGTCGGTGCGGATTTCCGAGGTCGACTTCGGCGGCGCGCGGATCCGCGGCACGGGTGCGCGGCCGTGCGTTCCGGTGTCCACTGTGGACGGACATGCGCTGCTGATGCGGCCGGTCGCCCCGATCACCAGCGACGACGCCGTGCGGTGGCAGGGGTGCGGGTCGCTGTTCCTCGGGCCGGGTCCACACCGGGTGCGGCCGGTCGCCGCCTGGCAGCCGGACCAGCTGGCGCTACGGGACACGCTCGGGCTGGGGGAGCGGCGACCGCCGCCGGGACCGCGGTACGCGGTGGCGCAAGGGCGGGCCGGGTCGGCGACGGTACGGGTGTCGTCGGCGAACGGCGCCTGGTATCTGATCAGCGGGCAGGCGTACGACCCGCGGTGGAGGGCGAGCGTCGACGGCCACGATCTCGGGCCACCGATCCTTGTCGACGGGTACGCGGCCGGGTGGCGCGTCGATCTGCCCGGCACGACGCACGTCGCGACGATCCGCTATGGGCCCCAGCGCGTCACCGACGCCGGGTTCGTCCTGTCCGGCGCCACCGTCCTCGGTTGCCTTGCCCTGCTCGTCCTGCGCGCCCCGCCCCGCCGGCGGTTCGGCGCGCGCGGCCGCCGGCCGGTGGCCGCGGTCGCCACCGGTCCGGCGCCCGGACTGCCGGCCTGGACCGACGGCCACTGGAGCGCGCCGCCCGGGCTGGACGCCGACTGGTCGCCACCTCCGGACCGACCGCCGGCCGGGGCCCTTACCGCCGGCGTCGAGTCGACCGGCGCCGTCACAGCCGCGTCGACGCCCGGCACGGACCGGTCACCCCGGATGCCCGGAGACCTCGAACCGGCCGCGCCGCCGGGCGGCGGCGCTGCGGTGGGCGGCCGTGTGACGGCGGCCGGGGCGAGCGGGTGGCCGCCCGGTCGCGGGTCCGTGCGGCGGGTCGCCGGCTGGGTCGCGGTGGCCGCACTGGCGTGGGTGTTGGGCGGGCTGGGACTCGGGCTGGCCGCGGTGCTGCTGGCCGGATGGCATCTGCTGCGGCCGCCGCGGCCGCGGACCCTGATCGTCGCGGCGGCGGGGTTGCTGGTCGCGGTGCCGGTGGTGTGGCTGGCGCTGCGGCCGGACATCGGCGGTGGCCTGTCCGCGCACGTGATCGCGGACGACCTCTGGCCACACCGGTTGGCCGCGCTGGCGCTGCTGCTGCTCGCCGTCGGCGTGACCCGGGCCGAGCGGGGGCGCCGGTGACCGTCTCCGTCGTCGTGCCGACCCGCAACTCGATGCGCACCCTCGCGGCCTGCCTGCGTTCCATCCGGGCGCAGGACCTGCCGGTCGAGCTCATCGTCGTCGACAACGCCAGCACCGACGGCACCTACGAGCTTGGCCGCGAGCTGGCCGACACCGCGGTGCGCGGCGGACCCGAGCGCAGCGCGCAGCGCAACACCGGCGTCCGGCTCGCCACCGCCGGCTGGATCCTGTGGATCGACGCGGACATGGTGCTGCCGCCGACCACGGTCTCGGCCGCCCTCGCGACCGCGACGGACACCGGCGCCGACGCGGTCGCCGTGCCCGAGGTCAGCGTCGGGACCGGATACTGGACGGCCTGCCGGGCGCTGGAGCGGTCCTGCTACGTCGACGACCCGAGCCTGCACAACCCGCGGCTGCTGCGCCGGGAGCTGCTGCTCGGCGACGCCGCCTTCGACCCGGCGATGGCCGGACCGGAGGACACCGACCTGCGGTTGCGGTTGCGGTCGGCCGGCACCCGGACCGCGCTCTGCCCGGAGGTGCTGATCGTCCACGACGAGGGTCGCCTGACGCTGCGCTCGATCCTGGCCAAGCGCGTCTACTACGGCCGCAGCCTGCCGGCGTTCGCGGCGAAGAATCCCGGTGCGCTCGCCGGCCAGGGCGCCGGCACGCTCGCGGCCCTGGTCCGGCACCGCGGCCGCCTCGCCCGCGATCCGGCCCACACGGCCGGCCTGCTCGCCATGCGCGCCGCCGAGGCCGTCGCCTACGCCGTCGGCTACCACCAGGGGCGCCGCCGATGACGCGGCGGCTGCTGTGGGTGTCGCTGGCCGACCAGCGCCCGGGTCGGGAGCAGCGCTGGCTGTCGCAGCTGCCCGGCACCCGGCTGACCGCGCTCGCCGGCCGGCGCCCGCTGCCGCCGGCCGAGTGGGTGCCGGCCACGTACCGGCGGCCGGTGCGGCGGTTCGTCGAGGCCGGCGCGCTGGCCTGGGTGCGCGAGCTGGCCGCGCTGCCGCCGGCGTACGACTGGGTCGGCTCGCTGGAGCTGTGCTCGCTGGTGACCGGGCAGGCCGCCGCGTACGCCCGCCGGCACCGGCTGCGCCAGGTCGTGCTCACCTGGGAGAACGACCCGCGCCAACCGCTCTACGCGGTCCCGCCGTACCGGACCGCGCTGCGCCGCTCGCTGGCGACGGCGGACCTGTTCCTCTGCCTGGTCGACGCGGCCGCCGACCACCTGCGGGTGCTCGGCGTCGAGGAGGACCGGATCCGGGTGGTCAAGCCCGGCGTCGACACCCGGGCGTTCCGGCCCGCGGCGGCACCGGTCGCCGACCCGGTGCTGGCGTTCGTCTCGCCGGTCGCGGCGAACAAGGGGATCGACCGGGTGCTGGCCGCCTTCGCGCTGGTCCGGGCGAAGATCCCGGAGGCGCGGCTGCTCGTGCTCGGCGACGGCCCGCTGGTGCCGGCGGTACGCGGGCCCGGGGTCGAGTACCTCGGCCGCGGCGACGCCGCCCGGGTCGCGGCCGTGCTCCGGTCGGCGGCGGTGTTCGTCACCGCACCCCGGTCGACCTGGAAGTGGTCCGAGCAGTTCGGCCTGGCCTACCTGGAGGCGATGGCCTGCGGGCTGCCCGTCGTGACGACAGCGTGCGGCACCAACCACGAGATCGTCGTGCCGCCGAACGAGCGGGTCGTCGACGAGGCCGGAGCACTGGCCGAGGCGCTGCTCGGGCTGCTCGCCGACCCGGCCCGGCGGGCGGCGGTCGGCGCGCGCAACCGCCGGTACGTCGAGGCGCACCACGAGCTCGCCGCGCAGTGCGCGCGGATGGGCGCCGCGCTGACCGAGGTCGAGCGCCGGTGAGGCGCGGCCGGCTCGGTGCGGCGCCGGATCGCGGCCGGCTCGGTGCGGCGTCGCCCGGTCGCGGCCGGCTCGGTACGCCGACGGGGCGCGGCCCGCACACTGCGGCGACCGGTCGCGGCCGGCTCGGTACGCCGACGGGGCGCGGCCGGCTCGGTACGCCGACGGGGCGCGGCCGGCTCGGTGCGGCGGCGGATCGCGGCCGGCTCGGTGCGGCGGCTCGGTGCGGCCCGCTCGGCGCGGCCGTCGGGCTCGTCGTCGGCCTGCTCGTGCTGGCGCCGGTACTCGGCCGCGGCGTCGTCCTCTCCTACGACATGGTCTTCGTGCCGGACCCGCCGATCACCGGGTCGGTGCTCGGCACGGACGGGTCGGTGCCGCGCGCGGTGCCGACCGAGCTGCTGGCCGACCTGCTGGCCCGGGTGCTGCCGGTGGCGGTGGTCCAGCAGGGCCTGCTGCTGGCGGTGTTCGTGCTGGCCGGCGCCGGCGCGGCGCGGCTGGTGCCGGGGCTGCCCGGCGCCGCCGCGGCGGCGCTCGCCTACGCCTGGACCCCGTACGTGGCCGAGCGGCTGCTGATCGGGCACTGGCCGTTCCTGCTGGGGTACGCGGTGCTGCCGTGGGTGGTCGGCGCCGCCCTCGCGGCCCGGCACGGCGGGTCATTGCGCCCGCTGCTGCTCTGGCTGGCCGCCGCGGCGGCCGCAGGTTCGACGTCGGCGCTGATCGCCACCGCCACCGCGCTCTGCGTGATCGGCCTCCGACCGGCGGTCCGGTTCGGCGGGGTGCTGGGGTTCGCGGCGGCGGTGAACCTGCCGTGGATCGTGCCGGCGCTGGCGCGCCCGGGCGGGGTGCCGGCCGACCCGGCCGGCGTGGCCGCGTTCGCCGCCCGGTCCGACACGCCGTTCGGGCTGGCCGGCAGCCTGCTCACGCTCGGCGGGATCTGGAACCCGGCCACCGTCCCGTACGGCCGCGACTCCGCGCTGGCCACCGTCGCGCTGGTCGCCGTGCTGGCCGCGCTGGTGCTCGGGCTGCGACCGGTGCTGGCCGACAGCCCGGGCCTGGTCGTCGCCGGTGCCGGCGGCCTGCTGCTGGCGGCGGCCGGCGCGGTGCCCGGCCTCGACGCGGTGCTGCGGGCGGTGGTCGTGCACGTGCCCGGCGGCGGCCTGCTCCGGGACGGGCAGAAGCTGCTGGCGCCGGCCGCGCTGGTGGTCGCGCTCGCGGCCGGGCACGCGGTCGGCCGGCTGGCCAGGGCCCCGCGGACGGCGCCGTGGGCGGTGCTGCTCGCCGTCCTGCCGGTGCTGGCGCTGCCCGGCCTCGCCTGGGGTGTCGGCGGCCGGCTGGCCGCCGCCCACTACCCGGCCGACTGGCTGGGGCTGCGAGCGGCGGTCGCGCAGGCGCCGCCGGGAGAGGTGGCCGCGCTGCCCTGGGGCACGTACCGGCGGCTGGACTGGGCGGGCGACCGCGTCGTGCTCGACCCCCTGCCGCGGCTGCTGGACCGGCGCACCCTGGCCGACGACGCGCTGCCGCTGTCCGGCGTGACCGTGCACGGTGAGGACCCGCGGGCGGCCCGGGTCAGCGCCGGGCTGGCCGCCGGCGAGCGGCTGCCGGACCTGCTGCGGTCGGCCGGGGTCCGGTACGCGGCGGTGCACCGCAGCCAGCCGGACTCGGCCGCGACCGAGCGCGCGCTCGCCGGGCTGCCGGTGCTGTTCAGCAGCCGGGACCTGCTGCTGGTCGAGCTGCCCGGCCCGACCGGGTCCACCCCGGCGGACCGGCCCTGGGTGGCCGTGATCGGCCTCGGCGGTGCCGTTCTCTGCCTGGGCGCGGTGATCGTCCGGAGAAGACCCGGACTGCTACGCTCTCGCACACCCGACGAGCGAACCGGAGCGTGACGCAGGTGCTCAGCGACGATCGGCGGACCGGTGCAAGGGACCGGGGCCAGATCCTCATCTCGACCCTGGTGGCGGCCGTGGTCGGCGGGCTGCTGGCGCTGGGCGCCTCGCTGGTGCTGGTCTCCTCGGCCTCGAACACCAACGCGCCGCCGGTGAACAAGCCGCTGATCACCTACGACCAGAAATAGCGCCGGTCAGCCGGCGGCCTCGATCGACGACCGCTCGGCCGGCCGGGCGCCGGCCGGAAGAGCCGCCGGGCGCGGCGGCAGACCGGTCAGCGTGCGCAGCTCCGCCTCCACCGCGGCGGCCGTCGCCGGCCAGCTGAACCGGGCCGCGTGCGCCCGGGCGGCCCGACCCATCGACTCCCGCAGCGCCGGCTCGGTGAGCAGCCGGCGCAGCGCGACGGCGAACCCGGTCAGGTCGTCGGCGAGCAACCCGGTCTCCCCGTCGAGCACCGACTCGGTCGGGCCGCCGGCGGATCGGAACGCCACCGTCGGCGTGCCGTGCGCCGCGCTCTCCACGACCGCGAGGCTCCAGCCCTCCTTCACCGACGGCAGCGCGTGCACCCAGGCCGCGGCGAGCAGCCGGTGCTTGGTCACGTCGTCCACATATCCGGCGAACGTCACCGCGTCGCCGACCCCGAGCCGCTCGGCGTACGCGCGCAGCTGCGGCTCCCAGTAGCCGTGCCCGACGACGGTGAGCGTCGCGCCGGGCAGCGCGGCGACCGCGTCGATCGCCAGCTCGACCCGCTTGTGCGGCACCAGCCGGCCGAGCACGACCACGCTCGGTTGCGGGCTGCGCGGCCAGGCCGCGGCGTCCACCGGCAACACCGGCGCGTCCAGCCCGGAGTAGACGACCCCGACCCGGTCCGCGTCGACGCCGACGGCGACCAGGTCGGACCGGGTGGCGGCGGAGACGGTGAGGTAGCGGCAGCGCCGGTAGACCCGCGGTGCCAGCCGGGACTCCAACCACCAGCCGACCCGGCCGAGGGTGCGGCCGAAGACCGCGGTCCACTGCTCGCGGTGCAGGTGGTGGGTGACGTTGACGACAAGCGCCCGGGTGAACAGCGGCGCCCAGAACGGCATCCCGTTCTGCACGTCCAGCACCACGTCGTAGCCGCGCCGCCGCTGCCGGACCAGGGCCAGCGCGGCCCGCGGGTAGATGGTGAACCGGCCGCCGCGGCGCACGTACGCCACCCCGTCGACGGTCTCGTCCGGTGCCGCGCCGGGGTAGCGGGCGCACCGCACGGTCACCTCGTGCCCGAGCGCCGCCAGGCCGCTGGCCACCCGCTCGCAGAAGCTCTCCGCACCGCCGCCCTCGGGATGCCCCGAATCACGCCAGTTCAGGAGCAAGATGCGCAGCCCGTCCTGCATCGGTCTCGACGCCCCCTTATCGCTATAGAGGCGGCAGCGTAGTGGATCCCAGCGCCTCGTGTTACCCACCGGTACGGTCGGCGGCATGTCGCGGCAGTGCGAGGTGTGCGGAGCCGGTCTGCGGGACTGGGTCCTGCGCGGCGGCGGAGTGCTGTTCCGCTGCCCGGACTGCGCCCACGTCGAGCGTGACCTGGCCGCCTGCCCGGCAGGTGCGCGCGATGTCGGCTACGGCGGCGACCCCGGCCTGGACGCCGCCCGGCTGCGGCTGACCGAGCGGCGGCTGCGCGCGCTCGTCCCGGACGGCCGCTCGGTGTTCGAGATCGGGTACGGCTCGGGCGCGCTGCTGCGCCGGTTCCTCGACGCCGGCTGGTCGGTCGCCGGCGTCGACAAGGGCCAGCTCGAGGTCGGGGTCGACCCGGAGGTGCTGCGCACCGGGCGGCTCGACCGCGGCGAGCTCGAGGCGGTGCCGACCGCCGGCGAGCACGACCTGGTCGTCGGCGTGCACGTGCTCGAGCACCTGCGTGACCCGGCGGCCGGCCTGGCGGCCGCGTACCGGTTGCTGCGCCCGGGCGGCACGCTGGCGCTGGTCACCCCGACCGCCGACTCGCTCGGCCCGGACTGGTTCGGTGCCGCGTGGTGGCTGCTGGAGGACCCTACCCACCTGCGGTTCTTCTCGCCCGAGTCGGCTCGCCGCGCGTTGCGCCACACCGGGTTCACCGGCCTGCGATTGCGCCGGTTGGTGCTCGACACGCTGTCGATGGAGGCGGCCAGCGTGCGGCGGGCGATCGACCGGCGGCCGCGCCCGCGCGGGGTGCTGACCGAGCGGGGCACGGTGCTCGCCGCGCTGGCCGCAGCACCGGTCACCGTTGCGGCGCGGGCTGCCCTGCCCCGGCTGCGGCCGTCGCTGGAGCTGGTGGCTCACCGGCCCGGGTGAGAGTCGGGCTCCAACGCCCAAACGGTGCGGATCGCGGGCTAGGGTTGCATGCGTGCAACGATCCCGGGAGGCCGTCCGTGCCGTCCTCCCGCCGACCTCCGCTGCCCTCGCTGACTCCGCAGGTCTGCGACGATCGGCCAACCTGCTCCGGGCGTTCCGGGTCGAGCAGACCGACCCGGCGAGCTTCTACGGACTGCTCGCCCGAGACTCCGCACGCATGGTGGGCGAGCACGGTTCACTGGCCGGCCGCACGGTCCTCGACGTCGGTGCCGGACCGGTGCAGTTCGCCGCGGCGTTCGCCGCCGCCGGCGCCCGCTACGTCGCGCTCGACGCCGATCCCGCCGAGCTGCGCACCCGGCCGGCGATCGCCGCCCGGGGTGAGCGGCTGCCGCTGGCCGACCGGTCGGTCGACGTCTGCTTCTCCTCCAACGTCGTCGAGCACGTGCCGGCGCCGTGGCGGTTCGCCGACGAGCTGGTCCGGGTGACCCGCTCGGGCGGGCTGGTCGTCCTCGCGTACACGAACTGGCTCTCGCCGTGGGGCGGGCACGAGACCTCGCCCTGGCACTACCTGGGCGGCTACCCGGCCGCGGAGCGGTACGGCCGGCGCTACGGGCACCCGCCCAAGAACCGGTACGGCGCCGGTCTCTACCCGGTCTCGGTCGCCGCCGGGCTGCGCTGGGCCACCAGCCGTCCGGACGCCGAGCTGGTCGACGCGCGGCCGCGCTACCTGCCGGCGTACGCGCGGGCGCTGCTGCGGCTGCCGGCGCTGCGCGAGATCGCGACCTGGAACCTCTGGCTGGTGCTGCGCCGCCGATGACCGACACCGCGCCGAGCCTGGTACGGCGGCTCCGGGTCACGACCGCCGCCGTGGCTCTCGTCGCGCTCGCGTTCACCCAGGCGCCGGGCAAGCTGATCGGCGACACCAAGTCCGACCTCGTGCTGGACCCTGGTGGGTTCCTGCGCCGCGGGCTGGAGGCGTGGGACCCGCAGCAGGGCTTCGGGGTGATGGCCAACCAGTCCTACGGCTACCTGTGGCCGATGGGGCCGTTCTTCTGGCTCGGTCACCAGCTCGGCGTGCCCGGCTGGGCGGTGCAGCGGGGCTGGTGGGCGCTGCTGCTCCTGGTCGGCTTCGCCGGCGCGCTCAAGCTGGCCGGCGCGCTCGGCATCGGCACCCCGGCCACCCGGCTGCTGGCAGCGCTGGCCTACACGCTCAGCCCGCGGGCGTTGTCCGTGCTCGGCACGATCTCGGTCGAGGCGTGGCCGGCGGCGGTGCTGCCGTGGATCGTGCTGCCACTGGTACGCGGCGCCACCGGAGCGACCAGCCCGCGTCGCGCCGCGGCCTGGTCCGGGGTCGCCGTGCTCTGTCTCGGCGGGGTGAACGCGACCGCGTCCGCCGCCGTGCTCCCGCTGCCGTTGCTCTACCTGCTCACCCGGCCGGCCGGCGTCCGCGGCCGGCTGCTGGCCTGGTGGGTCCCGGTCGCGGTGCTGGCCGCGTCCTGGTGGGCGCTGCCGCTGATGGTGCTCGGCCGGTACGGCTACGACTTCCTCGACATGATCGAGACCGCGAGGGTCACCACCGCGGTCACCGGCCTGGTCGACACCCTGCGCGGCGGCGACCACTGGCTCGGCTACCTCGTCGTCGACGGCCGGCCGGTGTGGACCGCCGGCTGGGAGCTGGCCACCCGACCGGGACTGGTGGTGGTGACCACGCTGGTCGCGGCGGCCGGCCTGGCCGGGCTGCTGCTGTCGGGCCTCCCGGACCGGCGCTGGCTGCTCGGTGGCGCCCTGCTCGGCGCCGTGCTGGTCTCGGCCGCCCACACCGGCGTGCTCACCGGCCCGCTGGCGCCGAGCCTGCAGTCGGCGCTGGACGGCTGGCTGGCCCCGCTGCGCAACGTGCACAAGGCCGACCCGGTGCTGCGGTTGCCGCTCGCGCTCGGCCTTGCCCACCTGCTCGCGGTGGCCGGTCACGCCGCCGTCGCGGCCGGCCATCGCGTGCCGGCCGTCGGCGGCACGTCGCCCGCGCATGGGGTGCCGGTGCGGGTGGCCGGCGCGGTCGCGCTCCCGGTCGTGGCCGGGCTGGTCGCGCTGACCCTGCTGCCGGCCTGGGGCAGCGGGCTGGCGCCGACTGGCGCGTACGCGGCCACCCCCGCGTACTGGCAGCAGGCCGCGGACTGGCTCGACCAGCACGCCGACGGCGAGCGCACCCTGCTGCTGCCCTCCGCCAACGCGCCGGTCTACCGGTGGGGGACGCCGCGGGACGAGCCGCTGCAGGCCCTGGCGTCCGTGCCGTGGGCGGTCCGGGACGGCGCCCCGCTCGGCGCGCCGGGCAGCACCCGCCTGCTCGACGGCCTCGACGCGCGGCTGGCCACCGGCCAGCCGTCCGCCGCGTACGCGGATGTGCTTGACCGGGCCGGGATCCGGTTCGTGCTGCTGCGCAACGACCTCGACCCGGACCGGTCCGGGTCCGAACGGCCGTCGGTGATCAGGGCCGCGCTGGCCGGCTCGCCCGGGCTGACCGAGGTGGCGGACTTCGGGCCGGCACAGCCGGCGGCCTTCCGGTCCGGCGACCACCTGTCCGGGGCGGTCGAACCGGACCCGCCCGCGCTGGAGGTCTTCGCGCTCGCCGGCGCCGAGCGGATCACCGCATACCCGGACGACGGGGCGGTCGCCCTGTCCGGGGGTCCGGAGGGCCTGCTCTCGCTGGCCGACGCCCGGCTGCTGGACGGCCGCGCGGTGATGGGCACGATCGACGCCGAGGCCGCCGACGCCGACGAGGCCAACCCCGACCAACAGCCGCCGACCACGCTGGCGGAGGCCGGCACCGGCTCGGACGACGACGCGGTCGTGCAGACCGACACCCAGCGCCGCCGGGCCTACAACCCCGGCGCCGATCCCGGCCGGCGCTACTCGGCCACGCTGTCCGCGGCCGACCCGCTGCCGCGGCCGGACCTCGGCCCGTACGACGCGGCCCAGCAGGCCGTCTCCGTGCTCGAGGGCGCGTCGAACGTGACCGCATCGACCAGCGCGGACGACCCGTTCGCGGCCGACCCGGACGGCGTCGGCCACCGCGGCCCGGACCACCGGCCGGCCGCCGCGGTCGACGGCGACCCGGACACCGCGTGGCTGTCGGCCACCGGCACGGTCGGGCAGCACCTCGACCTGTCGCTGCTGCACCGGACGCGGGTCAGCAAGGCGACCGTCGAGCTCGTCACCGACCCCACGCTCGGTCCCGAGGTGACCACGGTGGCGGTGACGACCGACACCGGCACCGTGTCGGCCCCGGTCCGTGCCGGGCGCGCGACCGTGCTGCTCCGGCCGGGACCGACGACGCGGATCCGGGTCACGATCACCGGCGTGTCCGGAGACCCGGACTCCGGCGTCGTCGGCATCCGCGAGCTGAAGGTGCCCGAGGTGCAGGTCACCGAGGCAATCGCGCTGCCGCCGGTTCAGGACGCCGACGGCGAGGAGTGGACGGTGCTCGCCGAGCGCCCGGACGGCCGCCGCGGCGACTGCCTGCTCGGACAGGTCGGCTGGACCTGCGTGCCCGGGCTGGCCGAGCCGGGGGAGGAGAGCGGCTCGCTGGAGCGGCGGTTCGAGGCGCCGGCCGGCGACGTCTCGGTGACCGGCACGGTCCGGCCCCGGCCGGGGACCGCGCTCGACCTGCTGCTCGACGGCACGCTGGGCTACCGGGCGGACGGCACCTCGCGGATCACCCGGGACCCGGCCGCCCGGCCCGGAGCCGCCTACGACGGCGACCCCGCCACCGCATGGCTGCCCGCTCCCGGCGACCAGGCCCCGCGGCTGACCCTCGCGCTCGGCCGGATGACCACGATCAGCGGGCTCACCGGCGCGGACTGGACCGGCGTCGCCGGCGTCGAGCTGACCACCAGGACCGGCGAGCGGCGCTCGCTTGCCGGCTCCGGCGCGTTCCGCCCGGTCCGTACCGACGAGGTCACGCTCACCTTCCGCCGCGCGGTCAGCGCCGACCAGGTGGAGCCGATGGCCGTGCACGGGTTCGACCTCACGGGCGCACCGGCCCGCTCGGCCGCGCCGGTCCAGGTGGACTGCGGCGCGGCCCCGGCCGTGGTGCTCGACGGCCAGGTCCGGAACCTGTCGATGACCGCGCCGGTCTCCGACCTGCTCACGCTGGCCCCGGTGCGGGCGAAGACCTGCGGGCAGTCGATCGAGGTGGCCGGCGGTCCGCACCGGATGTCGTCGACCGCGACCGCGGCGCTCGAGGTGGCCACCGCGGAGGTGTCCAGCGGGCGACCGCCTGCGGCGCCGCCGGCCCGGGCGATCCGCACCCTGTCCTGGTCCGACCAGCACCGGGTCATCGAGGTCGGCGGCGGGGGCAAGGGCTACGTGGCGATGACCGAGGGCTACAACGCCGGCTGGCAGGCCACCGCGTACGGGCGGACGCTGACCCCGGTCCGGATGGACGGCTGGCAGCAGGGGTGGAAGCTGCCCCCCGGCGGCGACACCCGGGTCACGCTCAGCTTCGGCCCCGGCCGGACGCAGCACGGCCTGCTGCTGGGCGGACTGGTCGCCGGGCTGGTGGTGCTCGTGCTCGCGCTGCTGCCGGTGCGCCGGGAGGTCGAGCTGCGGCCCGACCCGCTGCCGCCGCTGCCGGGCCGGTGGTGGCGCGCCGCGCCGGTGGCCGTTGTCGGCGCGCTGCTGATCGGCCCGGTCGGGCTGGTCTCGGCCGGGGCGGCGCTCGCGCTACCGAGGCGGTGGTGGGCCGCCGGCGCGGGCGGCGCGCTCGCGCTCGCCGGTGTGCTGCTCGCCGTCGACCCCGGGGCCGGCTGGGTCCAGGCGGCGGACCAGGGGCTGGCCGCTGCCGCGCTGTGCCTGGTCACCGCCGCGCTGGTGGACTGGACCCCGCCGGGCGCCCCGACGCGAGGGAGTGCCGCCGACGCGCCGGATGCCGCCCCTGCCGGCCAGGATGTCGGCCAACCGCAGCGCCGGCCGCTCGACCAGCACCCAGGACAGGCCGCCGAGAGCGGTCGCGCCGAGCGCGGTGAGCATCGCGACCGCCACCGTCCGCCCGCTGAAGTCGGGCCAGCCGGTGACCCGGTAGACCCCGTCGAGCACGACCAGATGCCACAGGAAGATCCCGTACGACCATCGGCCGAGCAGCCGTAGCGGCGGCGAGCCGAGCACCGGCGCCCGCGGTCCGAGCGCCGCCGGCACCAGCAGCAGCCCGGCGACCAGCGCGTACCCGGCCTCCTTGAGCACGGCCGCCCCACCCGGCGCCGGCGCCAGGGTGAGCGGTCCGGCGACCGGCGTGGCGAGCAGGAACAGCAGCGCCCCGGCCGCCGCCCAGCAGGTCCCCGATGCCGCGGCCAGCTGCCCCAGCCAGCCGGGCACGCCGCGTCGGGCCAGCGCGGCGACGATCATCCCGACAGCGAACCAGTCCAGGTGACCGGGCAGCCACAGCAGCATCCGGTCGGGCAGGCCGAGCAGGTGCACCGCGACGATCCACGCGTACGCGAGGACGATGCAGCCGGCCAGCACCGGCCACTCCCACCGTCGGGCCAGCCACACCAGCCCGGGCAGCACCAGGTAGAACCCGACCTCCGGGACCAGCGACCAGGTCTGGGTGAGCGCACCGGCGAGCGGTTCGGTCCGGTAGCCCTGGCCGAGCCACCAGTACGCGGCCGGCACCGAGCCGATCACGGCCACCACCGCGAGCAGCACCCAGTACGCTGGCAGGATGCGGGCGGCCCGCCGCAGCGCGTACCGGCCGACCGGGCGGGTCCGCGGGTAGAGCAGGAAGCCGGACAGCACGAAGAACACCGCGACCCCGACGTCGAGGCGGCCCAGCACCGCGCCGCCGGCACCGGCCTGGGTCTGCCCGGTCCGGAACGCGACGTGGGTCAGCAGCACCGCGCCGGCGGCCACCGCACGCAGGCCGTCCAGCGCCGGCACCACCCGCCGCGCACTCATCCGGACACCGTACGGCCCGGTCAGGTCACGATGCGGTTACGAGGAGCCGCCTTACCCGTGGTCGGATGTCCCGTTCATCCGACACTCGCTGGTAACCTCCGCCATCTGATCATGGGTCGGCCGGCTGGGGCGATGAGGGGAAGGCCATGCGGCGGTTCTTGGGCCCGGCGCTGCTCGGCGTCGGCGTCTTCCTGGTGGTCCTCGGCGGGCTGCTGAAGTTCTACGTGGCCGACCGCGTGATCCTCACGCCGATCGACCAGTACGCGCAGACCACCTCGCCCGGCCCGGGTTCGTTCCTCGACCCGGCCACGCTGCAGGTGCGCTCCTCCGACCTCGTCGCGGTCCGCACGCTGCGCGGCGACGTCGCCGCCAGCAACCGGGACACCGCGGTCTGGGACGTCTCGGTGGTGCTCTCCACCGGCGACCAGCAGCTCGTCCAGGCCAGCGTCGACCGGGTAGCCACCGACCGGCGTACGGCCGAGGCGGTGAACTGCTGCGGCGAGGCGGTCAACTCGGTGCCGACCCGGCACAGCGGGCTGTCCTACAAGTTCCCGTTCGACACCCAGAAGCAGACCTACCAGTTCTGGGACGCCAACGTGAAGAAGGCCGTGCCGGCGAGATACGTCTCCGAGGAGACGGTGCAGGGCCTGACGACCTACAAGTTCGTCTCGCAGATCGACGCCACCCAGATCCAGACCCAGGAGGTGCCCGGGTCGCTGGTCGGGGAGAGCGCGCCGAGCGTGCAGGCGCCGGTCTACTACACCGACACCCGTACGGTCTGGGTCGAGCCGAAGACCGGCGTGATCGTCAAGGGCAGCGAGCAGAACCGAACCACGCTGCGGGACAGCGCCGGGCAGGACAAGACCGCCGTCCTGCAGTTCGACCTGACCTTCAACGACGACAGCCAGCGCAGCCAGGCCCAGTTGGCCCGGGACAACATCGGCAAGATCGACCTGCTCACCACCTGGCTGCCGCTGATCGGCCTGCTCGTGGGCATCGTGCTCATCATCGCCGGCGTGATCATCATGTTCTCGGCCGACCGCGGATCCGGTCGCCACGCCGAGCAGCCCGAACCCGCCGGCACACCGTCGGGTTAGCGCGTTGCCCGGCGTTATGGTCGGGCCCCTCGGAGGTGACTGCCCATGAGCGGCGTACGGGTCCTGGTGGGGACGCGCAAGGGAGCGTTCGTGCTGACTGCCGACGGCACGCGCACGAGCTGGGACGTGGCCGGCCCACTGTTCGCGGGCTGGGAGATCTACCACATGACCGGGTCGCCGGCGGACCCCGACCGGTTGTACGCGTCGCAGTCGAGCGGCTGGTTCGGCCAGCAGATCCAGCGCTCCGGCGACGGCGGCGCGAGCTGGGAGCAGGTGAGCAACCGGTTCGAGTACGACGGGGTGCCCGGCACGCACCAGTGGTACGACGGGACGCCGCACCCCTGGGAGTTCGCCCGGGTGTGGCACCTCGAGCCGTCGCCCGCCGACCCGGACACGGTCTACGCCGGCGTCGAGGACGCCGCGCTGTTCCGGACCCACGACGGCGGCAAGGAGTGGCAGGAGCTGCCCGGACTGCGTGGCCACGGCTCCGGCTCGAAGTGGCAGCCCGGCGCGGGCGGGATGTGCCTGCATACGATCGTGCTCGACCCGGCCGACCCGCAGCGGATCTTCGTCGCGATCTCCGCCGCCGGCGCGTTCCGCTCCGACGACGGCGGGGTGGGCTGGCAGCCGATCAACCGCGGGCTGCGCTCGGGCGGAATCCCCGACCCGGACGCGGAGGTGGGGCACTGCGTGCACCGCATCGCCATGCACCCGTCGCGGCCCGACGTGCTGTTCATGCAGAAGCACTGGGACGTCATGCGCACCGACGACGCCGGCGAGTCGTGGCACGAGATCAGCGGCGACCTGCCCAGCGACTTCGGCTTCCCGATCGCGGTGCACCCGCACGAGCCGGACACGGTCTACGTCGTGCCGATCACCAGCGACTCCTACCACTTCCCGCCGGACGGCCGGCTGCGGGTCTACCGCAGCCGCACCGGCGGCGGCGCGTGGGAGCCGCTCAGTGACGGGCTGCCCCAGGAGCACTGCTACGTCAACGTGCTGCGCGACGCGATGGCGGTCGACTCGCTGGAGGAGCCCGGCATCTACTTCGGCACCACCGGCGGCCAGGTATACGGGTCGGCGGACGCCGGGGACAGCTGGACGCCGATCGTCCGGGACCTGCCGGCGGTGCTGTCGGTCGAGGTCCAGACGCTGCCGTGAGCGGCCCGTCGACGGTCCGGGTCCGGCTGCCGACCCACCTGCGCACGCTCGTCCGCATCGACGGCGAGGTGCGGTTGGAGGTGGCCGGGCCGCTGACCACGCGGTCGGTGCTGGACGCGCTCGAGGCCCGCTACCCGGGGCTGCGCGGCACGATCCGGGACGCGGCCACGCTCGAGCGCCGGCCGTTCGTCCGCTTCTTCGCCTGCGAGGAGGACCTCTCGCTGGAGCCGCCGGACGCGCCGCTGCCGGCCGCGGTCGGCACCGGAGCCGAGCCGCTGCTCATCGTCGGCGCCATGGCCGGCGGCTAGCGCCGGCTCTGCCCGCCGGCGGTGGCCGGCGGATCGGACGCGACCCGCGCCGGTGCCTCGGCCTCAGCCCGGCTTCTCGGCGACGTAGATCGCGGTGCCGGGGACGAGCGCGCCGCGCAGCGGGCTCCACTGGCCCCACTCCCGGGTGTGCCCGGCCGGCCACTCCGGCTCGACCAGGTCGACCAGCCGGAACCCGGCCGCGACCAGCTCGCGGACCCGGTCGCCCAGGGTCCGGTGGTACTCGACGTACACCGGCTCGCCGGCCTCGTCGACCTCCACGTACGGGGAGCGGTCGAAGTACGGCGTGCGGGCGGTCAGGCCGGCCGGCCCGGGGTCGTCCGGGAACACCCAGCGCAGCGGGTGGGTGGTCGCGAAGACCCAGCGCCCGCCGGGCCGCAGCACCCGGGCGACCTCGCACATCACCGCCGCCGAGTCGGCCACGAAGGGCACCGCGCCGAACGCGGTGCAGGCGATCTCGAACGAGCCGTCCCCGAACGGCAACCGCTGGGCGTCGGCCTGCACGAGCGGCACCCGTACGCCGGTCCGGTCGGCCGCGTCGGCGGCGTGCCGCAGCATCACCCCGGACAGGTCGAGCGCGACCGGGCTCGCACCCTGCGTCGCCAGCCAGCGGGAGCACATCGCCGCGCCGGCGCCGACCTCGAGGATCCGCTGCCCGGAGACCGCCCCGAGCAGGTGCGCGTCGTCCTCGCGCAGTCCTTCCGGACACCAGACGAAATCGACCTCGCCGAGAAAATCACCGTGCTCGGCGAGGTACGCGCCGGCGTCGTGGTCCCACCACGACCGATTTGCCCGCACACTCTGGTCGGCAGTAACCGGGTCGTGCGACACTCCGGCGACAGGTCTCGGTTCGGCAACGCCGGTCAGCGCCGGTCCTCCCTCGTTGCATGTCTGTCGGCGCTCTCAGTATCCTTGACAGCGCGCTGTGGGTCTGCGTGCCTCGGTATGGAGCAGGCCACGCTCGTCAAGGATGTCATCTGGCACGTCAGCCGGCGTGCACGGTCTCGTCACCGGCGAACAACGGGCCCTCGCGTACCGACCTATACCTAGCCCGCGACCGGAGCGCCCCACCACATGACGTCCACCACCGAGACCCGTCCCGAGCAGACGGCGACCTCAGCCACGTCCACGACCCCGCAGGTCGCGGTCAACGACATCGGTTCGGCGGAGGACTTCGCCGCCGCCGTCGACCAGACGATCAAATACTTCAACGACGGCGACATCGTCGAGGGCACGATCGTGAAGGTCGACCGGGACGAGGTCCTGCTCGACATCGGCTACAAGACCGAGGGCGTCATCCCCTCGCGGGAACTGTCGATCAAGCACGACGTCGACCCCAACGAGGTCGTCAAGCTCGGCGACGAGGTCGAGGCCCTTGTTCTCCAGAAGGAGGACAAGGAGGGCCGGCTGATCCTGTCCAAGAAGCGCGCCCAATACGAGCGCGCCTGGGGCACGATCGAGCAGAAGAAGGAGAACGACGAGGTCGTCGAGGGCACCGTCATCGAGGTCGTCAAGGGCGGCCTGATCCTCGACATCGGCCTGCGCGGCTTCCTGCCCGCCTCCCTCGTCGAGATGCGCCGGGTCCGCGACCTCCAGCCGTACGTGGGTCGGCAGCTCGAGGCGAAGATCATCGAGCTCGACAAGAACCGCAACAACGTAGTGCTGTCCCGGCGCGCCTGGCTGGAGCAGACCCAGTCCGAGGTCCGCACCGAGTTCCTCAACAAGCTGGCCAAGGGCCAGGTCCGGACCGGCGTGGTCTCCTCGATCGTCAACTTCGGCGCGTTCGTCGACCTCGGCGGTGTCGACGGTCTGGTGCACGTCTCCGAGCTGTCCTGGAAGCACATCGACCACCCGTCCGAGGTCGTCGAGGTCGGCCAGGAGGTCACGGTCGAGGTCCTGGACGTCGACCTGGAGCGCGAGCGGGTCTCGCTGTCGCTCAAGGCGACGCAGGAGGACCCGTGGCGGCAGTTCGCCCGGACCCACCAGATCGGCCAGGTCGTCCCGGGCCGGGTCACCAAGCTGGTGCCGTTCGGCGCGTTCGTCCGCGTCGAGGAGGGCATCGAGGGCCTGGTGCACATCTCCGAGCTGGCCGAGCGGCACGTCGAGATCCCCGAGCAGGTCGTCCAGGTCGGCCAGGAGATCCTGGTCAAGGTCATCGACATCGACCTGGAGCGGCGGCGGATCAGCCTGTCGCTCAAGCAGGCCAACGAGGGCGCCGGCACCGGCGGCGAGCCGGGCGAGTTCGACCCCGCTCAGTACGGCATGGACGCTCAGTACGACGAGCAGGGCAACTACATCTACCCCGAGGGCTTCGACCCGGAGTCGGGGGAGTGGCTGCCCGGCTACGAGACCCAGCGCGAGGAGTGGGAGCGGCAGTACGCCGAGGCCCAGGCCCGCTACGAGGCGCACGTCAAGCAGGTCCGGGAGGCCCAGGCCGCGGAGGCCGAGGCGACCGGCGAGACGTCGTACACCACCGACACGGCCGACTCCGGCGGCACGCTCGCCTCGGACGAGGCGCTCGCCGCGCTGCGCGAGAAGCTCGCCGGCGGTCGCGCCTAAACGCTCACGACGGAGGCCCCACCCGACGCGCTCGGGTGGGGCCTCCGCCGTTCCCGGGCCCGGCCCGTCCGCTCGATATGGAGCGGTCGCTACGGTGACCGCATGACGGTGCGTTGGTCGGTTGCGCGGTCAGGGTGTGTCCTGGTGCTGGTCGGGATCGCCGCGCTGACCGGCGCGTGCAGCTCGGGCGGGTCCGGTCAGTCGCAGGCCGGCGCGACGCAGACCGCCGCGCCCACCTCCACCGGCCCGGCCGCCTCGCCGACGCCGACCCCGACGCCGAATCTCCCCGCCGGCTGCGACCAGATGCTCCCGTTCACCGACCTCGACCAGGCTCTCGGCCGCCCCCTGTTCGGCTCGTCCCGGTACGTGCTCGGCGTCGCCGAGCCGTCCATCGGCCGCACCGGCCGGGTGACCTGCCAGTTCGGCCTGCAGCCGAACGGCGGCGGCGCGGCTCCGCTCGAGGTCGGCGTCTCCACCTACAAGGATGCCGACTCGGCCAACGAGCGGGTGGCCGCGACGGTCGCCGCCCTGCGGTCCACCGCCACCTCGCAGCGCGGCGCGACGGTCGCCGGCCAGCAGGCGGTGCTCATCGGCACGAAGAAGGACAACAATCTGGTCGTGGCCCAGGGCGACCGCACGGTCGCGGTGACGATCGCCCGCACGCTGCACGTGAACTCGCTCGACAAGGCGGCGGTCGGCGTGGCCGAGCGGGTGCTGGCCAACTGGGGCCAGTAACCGGCCGGAGCGGGACGGGCGGCTAGAGCGAGAAGATCAACGCGAACGCCGGGCGCGGCCGGGCCCCGCTGCGGATCAGCGCGACCGCGGTGTGGCGACCGCGCCAGCGCAGCACCGACCAGAACGGCAACCGGGTCTCGCGGATGCGCAGCATGACGGCCTCGTGGGTGCGGCAGTGCATCAGGCCGGGAGTGCCGTACCGGTGGCGTCCCACCGTCGGTGGGCGCCGGTGCTTGGCCATGTCGCGACCACCTTTCGGCTGGGGAAGCCGTCGCGGCCGGCAGCCTACGGGCTGACCAGTCGCGATCTTGTGCGGCGCGCCGGGGGATCATCAGCATGTCGACTTCACGCCGTAGGGTCTTGCTGTGCAGATCGGGTTGACCGGCGGGATCGGGTCCGGCAAGTCCATCGCGGCGGCCCGGTTCGCCGAGCTGGGCGCGCTGGTGATCGACGCCGACGTGCTGGCCCGCGAGGCGGTCGAGCCCGGGACGGACGGGCTGGCGGCGGTGATCGCCGAGTTCGGCGAGCAGGTCCTCGACGCAGACGGCCGGCTCGACCGCCCGGCACTGGCGAGGCTCGTCTTCGGCGACGAGGCGGCCCGCGGCCGGCTCAACGCGATCGTGCATCCCCGGGTGCGGGCCAGGGCCGTCGAACTGATCGCGGCTGCGCCGCCCGGCACGGTCGTCGTGCAGGACGTTCCGCTGTTGGTCGAGACCGAGCAGGCCGGGGCCTACGACCTGGTCGTCGTCGTGGAGGCGCCGGAGGAGCTGCGGGTGCGCAGGTTGGCGGCCGACCGCGGCATGTCGGCGGAGGAGGTGCGGGCGCGGATGGCCTCGCAGGCCACCGACGAGCAGCGCCGCGCCGTCGCCGACGTCGTGCTCGTCAACGACGGCACACCAGACGACCTGCGCGCGAAGGTCGACGCGCTGTGGGCCGACCGCATCGCCGGCAGCAGGTCGCCGCAGTAGGCCTCGCTCCAGCCGCGCCGCGAGGCCGCCCGAGCGGTCCCGCCCCGGTCGGTTGGGCCGGTCGGGTCGGCGGCCCTCAGGTCGTCCGGTCGCGGACGGCGAGGATGAGGTGACCGTCGCCGAGCAGGGCGGCGATCACCAGCTCGGGATGCGCCGCCGCCTCGGCCGCGGCCAGCGTCGCCAGCTCGGCCCGGACGGCCGGGTGGTCGGCATAGAGCGAGTAGCTGGCGTCCTCGCCCGGGTGCACCGACAGCTGGGCTCGCTGGTTGAGCAGCCTCCAGCGGGCCTCCCGCTCGGCCTCGTCCGGGTGCGGGCCGGGGTCCGGCGGCAGCGGCAGCTCGGGCAGCAGCGCGTCGGCGTCGGTCACGGCCGCGGATGCTAGTGCCCCGCGGGACGCTCGCGCGCAGCTGCCCGGGACAGCGCGGGGCGCTCCCGGGCGATCCAGGCGCGCCGGCGGTCGATCGCCTCGCCGACGCCGTCCGACCACATCCTGGCCCAGCCGCCGCCGAGCGTGCGGGCGTTGTGCCGCATGAGCAGCCAGCTGCGCCGCCACATCCCGTCGGCGATGTCCAGCAGCTCCTCCCGCTCCGCTCCCGGCAGCCCGTACGCGTCGAGCAGCGCGCCGAACCTCGCCGGCACGTCGACGTCCCGCTGCGCCGGTGCCCGGTCGACCGGGTCCAACAGCGGCACCCACCACATCGCGGTGGTGAGGATGTCGGCGACCCGGCGGGTCGGCCGGGCCAGGTCGAAGTCGACCAGCGCGACCGGGCGGCCGTCCCGGAACACCACGTTCTGCGGGGTCACGTCGCAGTGCGCGACGAGCTCCGGCGGCCCGGGCAGGTCGGCAAGCTCCGGCGGCATCTCCGGACCCGCCCGGTCCCGGCCGAACCAGGCCAGCTCCGGCGGCGGTTCCCAGCCGGCGGACGCGTCGTGCAGGTCGCGCACCAGCCGGCCGATCCCGGCGACGACCTCGTCCGTGCAGGCCCAGGCCTCGGGCGGGGCGCCGGGGACGTCGCCGGGCACGAAGTCGAGCACGTCCCGGCCGTGGTCGTCGACGCCGAGGAACCGCGGCGCGCCGGTGAAGCCGACCCGCTCCAGGTGATCGAGGTATGCGGCGACGAACGCCGACTGCGGTTGCCGCGGCCGCCGCACGGTGTCGCCGACCCGCACGACCCCTTCGGTGACGTCACCCTTCGGCAGCGCCACCTCGACCCCGTCCCCGAACGTCGCCACCCTCCCACCCTGTCACCCGGCCCGACGCGGGAACCGGGCGGTAGGGTCCGGCGGTGCATTCGGGGCGGGCGCCTCGGCGCGGACCGGGCCCGGGCACCTGGGTCGCGGTGGTCGCCGCGGTCGTCCTGGTGACCGGCGGTCTCGTCACGCTCGCGCGCAGCATCCGGCCGGCCGACCGGGCCACGATCGCCGCGCCGGTACCGACCGCGGCGCCGACCGTGCCCACGCCGGCGCCGACGACCAGCCGGCCCGCCGCCCGGATCACGCTCGCGTTCGCCGGCGACGTGCACTTCGCGGACCGCACCGCGGCCCGGCTCACCGCGAACCCGGACACCGCCTTCGGCGAGGCCGCCACCGCCCTGCGCGCCGCCGACCTCACCATGGTCAACCTGGAGACCGCGGTCACCGAGCGCGGCAGCCCGGAGCCGAAGGAGTTCCACTTCCGCACCCCCGCGACCGCGTTCACGGCGCTGCGGGCGGCCGGCGTCGACGTGGCGACGATGGCCAACAACCACGCGGCCGACTACGGCCCGGTCGGCCTCTCCGACACGCTGGCCGCGATCAAGTCGACTCGCTTCCCGACGATCGGGATCGGCGCCGACGCCGGGAGGGCGTACGCGCCGTACTACGTGACCGTCCGCGGCCACCGGGTCGCTCTGCTCGCGGCCAGCCAGATCCGCGACCGCACGCTCAGCGCCTGGACCGCCGGACCGACCTCGGCCGGTATCGCTTCCGCGTACGACGACCGGCTGATCGCCGCCGTCCAGGCGGCCCGCGACCAGGCCGAGATCGTCATCGTCTACCTGCACTGGGGCGTCGAGGGCCAGGCTTGCCCGAGCGGCGACCAGCGTGCTCTCGCGGCCCGGCTCGCCGCGGCCGGCGCCGACGCGGTCGTCGGCACGCACGCCCACCTGCTGCTCGGCGCCGGCTACCTCGGCTCGACCTACGTCGCGTACGGGCTGGGCAACTACCTGTGGTGGCGCAACTCCGCGTACTCCGACGACACCGGCGTGCTGCGGCTGACCTTCGCCGACCGGCGGGTGGTCGGTGCCGCCCTGGCGCCGGCCCGGATCGACGGGCGCGGCGTGCCCGTGCCGGCCACCGGCGGCACCGCCGCGCGGATCCAGCAGAAGTGGGCCGGCCTCGCCGGCTGCACCGGCCTGGCGGCCCGAGCGTCCTGAGTCACCCGGCCGCCCGCCGAATCGCGTGGATGTGCGATGCGGGCACCCGACGTCGGGGCGGAACGTCGATGGCGACCGCAGTCCACCTGAAGGGAAGCCCGATGCGCACGCACGCACCGGCGGGTCGCCGCCCCCGACGCCGCATCCTCGCCCTGTCCGTCGCCGCGGCGGCCCTCACCGTGGCCGGCTGCAGCAGCGAATCCTCCGGAGCGGCGCCCGGCCCGATCCCCACCGCCAACGGCGACGCCGTCAGCGCCCAGGCCACGTCGCTCGGATCGATCCTGGTCGACGGCCGGGGCCGGACCGTGTACGAGTTCGCGAACGACACCGGCAGCACCTCGACCTGCACCGGCAGCTGCGCGTCCGTCTGGCTGCCGGTGCCCGCCCCGGCGACGCTGCCGGCCTCCGAGCCGGGCGTCACCGGGACGCTCGCCAGCACGACCCGATCCGATGGCACCCGCCAGCTCACCGTCGCCGGCCACCCCGTCTACACGTTCACCGGCGACTCCGCAGCCGGGCAGACGACCGGTCAGAACGTGGTCCTCAACGGTGGCCTGTGGACGGTCGTGTCACCGGCCGGCGCGCCGGTGCGGACAGCGGCCACCTCCGGCAACTCCGGCCCCTCGTACTGAGCGGCGGAGACGTCATGTCGGACCTGACCGCCGTTCCGGGACGGCTGTTCATCCTCGGCGACCGGCTCACCGTGGACATCGTGGACTGCACCGTCACGATGTGGCGGCGCGGCGAGGAGATACCGGTCCTTGACCTGCTGCTCTCCCACGGCCCCGACGCCACGACCGCCATGGCCCTCGATGCCGACCTCGTCGCGGCGGGGTTGCGGGGTCGGACCACGGCCGGCCGGGTCGTCGTCTGGCCGTGTCCCGAGGACGACGTGCTCTGCATCGGGCTGCGCGGACGGCGGGCCAGCGTGCTGGAACTGCCGT
>Ga0308175_100000537_pt1 | contig 25869 bp, 30 predicted proteins | sample PhyCR1_3_FD_203893 | JGI IMG/M metagenome (GOLD analysis project Ga0308175, IMG submission 203893) | Soil microbial communities from UC Gill Tract Community Farm, Albany, California, United States - DLSLS.C.R1 | ecosystem: Environmental > Terrestrial > Soil > Agricultural land | place: USA...
CAGCTTTGCGCGCTGGCGCTGCTCGGCGGGTCCGGGCAGCCCAGATGCACTGCCATCACCGAAACGCCGTGCACGACTACGAAATCGTGATCGTTTCGGTCAATGTCAATGCGTCTCCGATGGCGCTGATCGTTGCGGTCGGCGACAGCAGGGACGACCACGGCATGGTGCCGCTGGAGCTGGCGTTGAACACGCCGACCTTGCCGATCGTCACGGGCAGCGAGTCGCTCGCGTTGGCTGTGAACGTCTTCGTCAGCGTGTAGGTGGCCGCGCCGCCCGTGTGGGCGTACGTTGCCTGCGCCCGGATGAGGCCACCGGATGCGGTGGCGATTTCGGCGGTGAGTGTGGTGTCACCGGCCGACGGTGCCGTGGTGTTGGCCGTGAGCGCCAGGTAGTCGGCTGCTGCGGCGCGCGAGCCGGAGCGGTCGCCCAGGGCGGACGCCACGAAGTCTTTCCCTGCGGTGTGCAGCATGTCAGCCCTCCTTGGAGTCGGTCGTGTCAGCGGCCGGTTCGGTGGTGGGCTGGGGCTCGCGCAGCTCACAGCCCCAGTGGGCGGCGAGGAGTTGGGCGAGCGCGGGGTCGGTGGACGCGACCCACGCCGGCGCGTCGGCGTCGGAGTGGGCCTGCCACACGCCGCGGGTCGCGTGGGTGATTTCGTACGCGGCGTCCATGATTTTCGTCCCGGGGGCGAGGATCACGGTGGTGCACCGCTTGCCCGGCAGCGGGGTGCGCATGCGGTTGACCGGGCGCTCCTCCTGGCCGGCGGCCTCCACGTCGCCCGGGTCCTCGACGGACTCGACCGCATTGCGGTTGCCGAGGTAGACAACGGTCCGGTCTTCGGCGGGCGCCTCGGCCGACCCCGCCCGGTTCTTGGTGCTGGTGCCCATGTGTGATCCCCCGTGGTGTGTCTGGGCCGGTCAGATGGTGATGCGGCGGAGATCGGCGAGCATCGAGTCCAGGTCGAAGCCGAGCGGGTTGGAGCCGCCGACGCTTTCAAGCCAGTCGGTCGAGACGATCGCGAACGCCTCAGCGACGTAGGTGTCCCACCAGAGCCACGTCGCGCGCTGCGCACGGCCCCAGGTCGAGACGGTGAACCCGGAGCGGCCGTACGCGCCCATCCGCATCGCGTGGCCGCCCCAGCTCCCGCGCCGGCCGCTGCTGCCGCCGGTCGGGGTCCAGGTCTTGCGCTGCTCGAACTGGGTCTGCGCCGTCCGCGGCAGTTGCGCAGCGATGTAGAGCCCACCGAACAGGTGCGCGGCGGAACGCACCGCTTCGTCGTTGCGGTGGTCGACCTTCACATACGCGACGATCTTGTGACCGCCGATGCCCGTCTTCCGCCAGTAGTTCAGCGCGTCGATCGAGCGGGTGCCGTCGTCGTTCGCGCCGGTCCGCGGGTCGTACCCGGTCACCGCCGAGTATGCGGACACGACGTCCCGTTGCGGGATCAGCGCCGGCGAAGCCGACGCGTATGTGGTCCACCCCTGCACGAGGTGGGCGCAGCTCACGAACACGCAGTCGCTGATCCGGTCGTTGCCCAGCACTGGCCACGTTTCGGCCTTCTTCATCCAGTCCGCCGCGGCGGGCGGCGCCGGCAGGTCAGGCGTCGTGTAGCTCTCCAGGCGGAGGGTTCGTGGGTCGTCCGGACCCTTCTGCCACCCGAGCCGGACCGCCAGCGGCGCGGTCATTCGACGATGCCTCGTGCGGAAACCGTCGGGGTTCCCGCGCTGATGAACTTGACGACCGTTGCCCCGGACGTCTTGGGCTTGCGGGTGATGGTCGCCCCGGCGATGGCCGGGATGACGTGGGTGCCGGCAGCGCCGACGACGGGGGCCACGCCGTCGAACCGGGCGTACACCGGCGAGGCGCCGGTGACGTTCATCAGCTCGACCTCGGCGAAGTCCTCATCGAAGGTGAGCGTGGCGACGGTGGCCGCGACCAGGGTCGCGTGCTGTGGGGATGCGGCCATGACGATCTTCCTCTTCTCTTCGAATGTGGTGTGCAGAGCAGCGGACGGGCCGGCAGCCGTTGACTGCTGGCCCGCCTGCTGCTCGACCGGTCGGGCTACGCCCGGCGGGGTACTGTCGTGGCCTTCCTCGGCGCCTTGCCCTCGGTGTCCGCTCCCGGCTCGGGCTCATGCTCAGGCTCGGCTGCGGCCTCGGCCGCCGGCTTGGACGCCGGCGGGACCTTCCCGCCGGCCCACGCCTTCGGGTTGCGGATCTGCGCGGCCACCTCGTCGGGCACGAAGTCCCGCGGGCCGTACGACTTGCCGGCGACGGTGACCGTGCCGGCCAGCTTGTGACCGGCGGCGGTGCCGCCGGTCTTGCCCTCGTATGGATCCGCCGCGTCTTCGTCGGTGGGAATCCATGCCTTCGGGTTGCGGATCTGCTCCGCGATCTCGGCTGGCACGTCGTCGCCGGGACCGTAGGTCTTCCCGGCGACGGTCACGTGCCGGGCCAGTTTCCTGTCCGTCATGAGCTGACCTCCGCCCTTACAGGACGTCGGCGACGAAGAGTCGCTTCGGGTCCGTGATGAGCGGCATGCCGACCGCGGCGACCTTGGTCCAGGTCTGGATCGGGTCGCCGGTCAGCATGGTCATGCCGACCAGGCCGGGCAGCTCCTCGAAGAGGAGGCCGGGGTTGTCCCCGGTCGCCAGCCGCAGGCTCTCCGCGGTCACACCCCAAGCCGTGTAGCCCAGGTCGGCCGCGTTCTCCGGCAGCATGATCACCCGGTCTTCCGAGATGACCCGGACGTTCGACCCATCCACGTTGATCTTCGTGTTGTACTCGATCAACGGCGGGATGCCGTACGCCTGAAGCACCTGGTTGAGCTGGACCTGCGTCAGCAGGTTCGGCCCGCCCGTGAGCGTCGTGCCGCGGTTGAACAGGTCGCGGATCTCGCCCACCAACAGCAGGTTGTTGATGACCGTGTTGCTGGTGAGGATCTTGCCGGGACGCTCGCCGTTCGCGTCGACGTAGGCGTCGATCCACGCCTTGAGGTTGAGCAGCGGCGTCGCGTCGGCGTGGTCGGACCACGGCGTCGCGGCGGTCACCGCGTGTTCGGCCGGCAGACCGAAGTCCGCCTCCAACGTCAGGTTGTTCTCCCCGGCCAGGGTGAACTTGCCGTCCACGAGGACGTCGCCCCGGGCGACCTCCATCCGGCGCCGCACGTTGCCGGCGAGCGTGGCGGCGTCGGTGTAGATCGCCTCCACGTAGCCGTTGCGGTTGTCTCCGCCGGTCCGGACGCGTTCCAGCATGAGCGTTTCTTGCTCCGCCACTGGGAGTTTCTCACCCAAAGGGGGCAGCTTGATCTTCGAGCGCTGGAAGCTGTCACGCTGACCGATCGGGGTCTCCGCGTCCCACGAGCGGAACATCGCCGCTCGGTTGGTGCGGGTGACCTGGTCGATCGCGGCCTCGACGTTGCCGATGTTCCTGTCGGGGAGGAACTGGGCCAGCATCAGGGTGCTGGGCTGTGGGACCTCGCGGACGAAGCCGGTCAGTTCGATCGGGTCCACGAAATCATCGATGATTGCCATTGCTCAGCACCCCCCTACCGGATCCAGAACTTCACGCCCAGATCCGTGCGGGCGGCGGTGTCCAGACCGCTGCCCGCCCAGAGCCGGGCGGCGCGGATGACCCCGCGCCAGTGGATGGGTGCTCCCACGTCGGGTCCGCCGGTGCGGACCTTCGTGTTGGAGTAGAGGAAGCCGACGGCGACCTCACGGCCGTCGCTTGCGGCGTTGTCGTACGGACCGAACAGGCCCGTGGCGGTGATGCGACCGAGGACGGTTCCCGACGGGATGTACCCGTTCGGGAAGTGCGTTCCTTCTGTGAAGGTCGAGGTGTCAAGGGTTACGGTCTGCGTGACGTCCGTGCCGTCACGCGATCCGAGCCAGGATCGATCCTCGGCCTGCCAGCTCTCGGTCGGCTGCAAAGTGATGTCCATGTGGACACGCCCCCGTCAGTCGATTCGAATGTGGTGAAGGCCGGACGGCTACTGAGCCGCCTGGGTGGTGCCGCCGAAGCGCTGCCGGGCCATCTCGCGTCCGCGAGCGAGCCCGGACGATCGCGCCGCACCCGGTTGTCCCTGGCCGAAGTCGGGTCCCCGTGCCGGGGCTGCGACGTGCGGCATTACGGCCGGCTGGGGCATTGGCTGCCCTGCCGGCTGGACATGACCGGGTGTTCCCGTCGCGGGGACTGCCGGGACCGAGACCGGAGCCGGGGCGACGGAGTTGACGAAGGCGTACACCCTGTCGGTGTCCACCCCGCCCTGCGCATTGAGGAACCGCTGCCGGTCCAGGCCGGAGAGGAGCGCGTTCACGCTCTCCTCACCGATGCGGCCGGCAGCGGCTGCGCGGAACCACTGCTCGACCAACTGGCCACCGGCGGAGGCGAGCGCTTCGGCGTGGCCCTGACGGCGTGCCTCTGCGATTGCCCGCTCGGAGTCGGTCTGGGACGCGGCGACCAACGCCTCGTACTGCTGCGCTTTCTCGCGCAGCGAGTCGTAGTCGCCCATGTCCTTGACCCGCTGCTCGTGCTTGCGGGCCTGGTACTTCCAGTACGACTCACGCTGGTCGACGGACATCTCCGTCAACGGCGTGTTCGGCGGGAAGCCGTCCGGGTACTGCTGGCCGGCGCCCGTGGCGGGGTTCGGCTGCTGCCCGGTGCCGCCACCGTTGGGCGGGGCCTGTAGGGCCGGCTGACCCGGGGTCGGCGCCACGAACTGCGGCACAGAAACCGGGGCGGGGGCCGGCTGTGGAGCCGGGGGATTCGATGCTGGAGGAGCGGGCGCGGGCGCGGGCGCGGGCGCGGGCGGCTGGCTCGGGTTTGCGCCGGGGTCAGTCGGCAGCGGGTGGGTCATCGGTTCTCCCATGTCGGGTCGCGGGTGTCGCCCATGCCGGGCTGGTCGGTGTCGTCCTCGTCCGCGGCCGGGTGGACCATCGCGAGCCGGATGGCTCCGTCCGGACCGGGCACCATCGCCGCTTGCGGGTCACACCCGCACTCCGCTGTGGGTGCGTGCGGACGACCGTCTTCGGGGATGACATGCAGCACGGCCGACCCCCCTTCCTGCTGGTCAGGGGATCGGCCGTGGACGCGGTTGGTCAGGCGGTGGGCTCGGTCGGGGCGGGCTCCGGGGTCGGCTCGGGGGCGGGCTCCTCGGCGGGCTCCGGCGCGATGGCCTTGAGCTGGTCGATCGCCTCACGCACCTCGGCGCGGGCCTGCTCGATCTCCGCCTGGTCGGCGGTGTCGTTGGTCAGCCGGTCGACCGCCGCCTCCACACGCCGGGCAGCGGCGGCGACGCTGGCCTTCATCTCGTTGATGTCCGCGTCGAGTCCCTCGAACTGGGCCATGATCTGCTCCTGTTGGGTGAGTACGGTCCGTGTCTGCTTGAGCAGCACGGCGACGCCCGCGCAGGCCAGCAAGACGCCGGCGAGCAGGGCGTATTGGAGTGGACGGGGCACAGGGCACCGCCTTCGATTGGCCGGGCAACGCCCGGCGGTCACACGGTTGCTGGCTGCCGGCGGGTCGCCGGCCGGGCCGCTGGCGTACTCGTCTCGCCGCCCAGCTCGCGGTGCAGCTTGTCGATGCGGGCGGTCTGCCAGTCGATAGCCCGCTCCAGCCCCTGCTCGCCGCCGGCCTTCCGGCGCAGCAGCACAGCGAGACGGTCCTCGAACGCGTCGAGCTTCGCCCGGTCGCGGACCGCCTTGTCCGGGTGGCGGGTCCGCGCGACGTCAGCGGGACCGCGGTAGTGCTGGTCCGCGTCGACCAGCGTCGGCCCCAGCTCGCCGTGCTCGGCGAGCGCGACCCGCAGGTTCTTCAGCCGTCCGGAGTGCCGCTTCCCGCCGCGGATCACGTCACCGCCGGTGCCGCCGGCGGCGGTGTAGATCCGGGCCAGGTCGCTCGCGTTCAGCTCCATGCCCGGGTCCAGGTCGCCGATGACGGGCAGCACCTCACACACGCAGTTGTCGTGGATCGGGTGCAGGTCTTCGATGTGGTACAGGCGGGTCGCGGCGACCACGCACAGCCCGCACGGGCCGGTCTCGGTCAGCTCGGGCCGCAGGATGCGCCGGTAACCGGTGATCCCGGGGATGCGGCGCATCGACTTGCGGATCTGCTCGCGGACGGCGAGCGTGACGTCGGTCGCGGCGACGGCCTCGATCCGGACCAGCGCCCGCCGGCGGGCCTCATCCTCGGTGGCTTTCTCCGCGGCGACCTGGTAGCGGAACTGGTCAGCGATCCGCCCGTACGGGTCGGTCGGGCTGACCACATCACCGGCCGCCGCGGCGGCCGGCTCGGTCCGTATGGTCGCGGTCGTCGCCGGCCGGGCCGCGCGGGTCGGCTGCCGCGGGGTGCTGCTGGGGCGGCGCGCGGCGTGCAGCGCCTCCGCCCGGTCGCGGGCCTCAGCGCGGAGCTGCTCGGCGCGTGCCCGCAACGCCGCCGACGTAGCCGCCGCGGTGGTCGAGCGCGACGCCGCAGCCCGGGTCGTCGTGGCGCGGGTCGAGCTGGACTCGGGGATCGCCATCGGCGCCGGCGCGTCGATCGTGTCGGCCCGCTCGACGTGCCCGTTGCTGGGGTCGAACTCGCCGAGCACGACGTACGCGGGGTTGATCCGCCCGTCGACCAGGTCCCTGGCGATCTCCTCGGTGATGGCCCGCCGCAGCGCGGTCACGTCGACCACACCGGCCGGGCCGACCGCCCGGCCCAGCATCGCCGACGCGGCACGCGTGACGTACGCGTCGGTGATCCTCGCCGCCTGCGTCTGTGTCGGCTGGACCACCCGCAGCACCTGCGCGATGGCCTTGCTGACCCGTCCCGTGTCCCACCAGCCGTCGAAGTTCGCGAACGCGCCGCGGGCGGCGGCACGCGCTGCCGCTGTCAGCCGCCGGCGGACCGCGGCCTGGGCCTCGATCAGCGCGATCAGCGTGGCGACGTCCGCGGCCGACAGCCGCCGTGGGGCGGTCGCCGGTCGGGTCTCAGGCTGTTGGACGGGTGCGGTCATGTCAGCTCACGCCTCCCCCGGGCGGGGCGGACGTGGACCCGCCGGCGATGTCTTTGCCGCCGGTGCCTCCGGTGCCGCCGGGCTGGCCGGTGTTCTCCTGGCCGGGCACCTGCTGCTGGTTGGGCTGCTGGTTGGGCTGCTGCGCAGCGAACGCGGCCTGCACCTGCTGCGCCAGCAACTGCTCCTCGGTGATCTCGGTCATGGTCCGGTCGGCCTCAGCCGGGGTCATGCGGAACACCTCGATGAGCAGCGTCCGCCTGGGCAGGACGTCCTTGAGCTTGCTCGCCGCGTCGGCACGCTCGGACAGGCTCAGCCTGTCCGCCGGCGCCCAGATCGTCTGGAGCTTCGTCAGGTCCGCCCGGTCCGCCTGCCCGGCGTGCAGCAGCATCAGGGACATGACCTGAGCCCACGGGAACGAGGTGCGGGTGATCCGGTCTTCGACCTTGAACACCAGACCCTCACGGGACAGGCTCGCGCCCTCCGCCGACTGGTTCTCCCCAGCGGGGGACAGCATGTGCATCGGCGTGCGGGTGACCGCCGCCAGATGCTGAAGGTCGTCCTTGACCGCCGACAAGATCGGCGTCAAGTCGTTGACCGACGACTCCCACATCTCCGCGGACTCGGGGAGCTGCCACAACGCCGCAGGGTCCGCGGTGAACACCTTCGCGTAGTCGACCTCCTGGCCGGCGAGCGGGTGCCCCTCCGGGTACAGCAGCGGCAGGCCCTTAACCGCCCGCTGCCGGAACGCCTGCATGGTCGCGATGACCATGCGTTGCAGGATCTGGTGGTTGATCCTGTCGAGCAGGTCGGTGTGCGTCTCGAACTCGCCGAGCTGGTACTTGTTGACGAACCGGACGACGGGGATGCGGTTATGCGGCAGCGCACCGGAGCGATCCGGCGACCACTCCCAGCCCTTCGGGTCGAACGACAGGATCGGGCCGAGCCGCGGCTGGTAGCCGTTGCCCGGCGAGGCCAGGCCACCCCGAAGCTCGGACGAGACATTCGTTGCGTTGGAGCGGCGAACCGCGACGTGCACCTCACCGGGCAGGAACAGGTAGGCCCGGTCCTCGCTCGCTGCGTCGTCGTGGAGCACCTTCAGCGCGGCGAGGACACGCCGCGGGTTGGCCGGGTCGACGTCGGCGACCATGAACCGCGGGTCTTCGCAGGTGACGAGCGGAGCGCCAGTGTCCGGGTCGACCGGACCGACGATGACGTACGCCTCGCCGACGGCGAGCATGAAGTCATGGACGTCGGCGCACGACACGTCCAGGCCGGCGCGGGTCCACAGCGAACCCACCTCGGCGTCGCCGGTCGCGTCGTCGTCCAGGGCGGTGCGGAACCCGACCGGCGTCATCCGCTCCGACATCACGGAGACGATCAGCTCAGCGAAATTGCTGCGGGCTTTCCTCTGGAACGCCTCGAACGCCTCACGCGCATTCTCCGCACCCTGGGGCAGCGGGGCGTGGCCGCGGTGATAGTCGAGCAGAAGCTGGAGCCGGGTGCGGCGCCGCCGGTCGGCGAGCATGTTGAACATCCGGCGCAGCCACCATCCGGGGCTCTGCACGACCTCGGTTTCGATCACCGCGAACCCACCCCCTTCCGTCACGCCAGGGGGTGGAGGCAACGCGAGGCCCCGACCACGGTCGGGGCCTCGCATCCTCTACAGGGGTAGCGGTTACAGCAGCCTGCGCGCGGTGTAGAAGGCGTAGACGCTCGACACCTTGATCCCGCCGCGCGGGGTGGAGGCGTGGACCATCCGGCCACCGCCGATGTAGATACCGACGTGCCCGGACGCGGGGAACACCACGTCACCGAGTTGCAGCTCGCCCCGGCCGATCTGCCGGCCGCGGCCGACGATCCCACCGGTCTGGTGCGGCAGCCCGATCCCGACCCGGGCGTACGCCGCCATCACCAGGCCGGAACAGTCAAAGGCGCCCGGCCCGGCGGCGGCCCACACGTAGGGCTTGCCGACCTGGGCGAGGGCGAACGCCACGACGACGGCCGCGCGGCTCCCGTCCGCCTGCGCGACGTACACCGGGGTGACCGGTCGTGCGCGTGCGCGGCGGGGAGCTGGTGGGGCGGTGCTGCGTTGTCGGGGCTTGGGTGCCACGGCCCGCCTCTTGGGCGGGGCCGGTGCGGCGACCGGTGGAGTTACTGGCAGGGTTGACGACGCGGCGCTGGCCTCCGGCCGGCCGACAGAGCGGGCGGCCCGGTCGGCGCGGTCGGAGACCATGCGCTGCTTCATCGCTCGGATCTCGGCGGCTTCGTCGTACGCGACCGCGGGGGCCGCGGCGACGGCCGCCGGGATGTAGGTGTCGGGAATGGACTTGACCGCCGGCGCCGGGTTGGCGAGCGCTGCCATGCTGAGCACGACGAACGCGACGGTTGCGAGGGCCACGCACTGACGCAGCGGACCGTGGTGCAGCGTACTGATGTCGCCTCCAGGGACGACCCGGGGCACTCACGCGTTCGCTGGCTGGGCATACCCCCGTTGAGCTGCCCCGGCCCCCGCTCCACTGCGGTGAGCCGCCAACGACCCGGGTTAGGTGTCGCTGTGGTCATTCTGACCACAGCACGGAGGCGCTTTCAGCGGATTCGCTTCGGTAGGTACACCTCTTGCGCCCGCGGCTTAACGCCTTGCGCAACTGCCTCGCTCGCCGCTTCGTAGGCCAGCACAGCCGCCATCGCGGCGTCAATTTTTCGGGGCGAATGCGGGTGCTCCTTGCGGATCTGCACCCCGGCCCGGCCGACAGCGCGCCGAGCGTTGCCGATATGCCGGGTCAGACCCAGCGCCATCCGTTGCTCGTTCGTGCCGTCGCCGCGGTCCTCCGGCGGCGTGAACCCGATCCGGCCGGCGCGCACCGCCTCGTAGAAGCGCTGCAACGCGGCGACCATCGCGGTGGGCCGGTTGGTCCACCACTCGATCGGCTTCTTGACGCTGGCCTTGACCTTCATCTTCTCCGCGTACTCGCGGTGCCAGCGGTCCAGCTCGTCGCGCCAGTGCGCGGGGTCGGCGTAGAACCCGACGACCTCGAAGTGCCGCATCGCGTTGGCGACCGCGGCGTCCACCGCGGACCGGTCGACTTCCCATTCGGTGCCGCCGGCACCCTCGGGCTTCTCCCACAGGCCGAGCAGCTCCAGGTGCCCATCGGCGACGCGGCACGCCACGAGCGCCGTCGCGTCGTCGCGGACGGAGCCGTCCAGGCCGAGCGTGACCATGTCGCGGCGCTTGAGCCCGGACCCGGGCCGCCGGCACCCCTCCCACTCGTGTTCCTGAATCCAGGCGTCCGAGCTGGAGGTGCGGGCGTTCAAGAAGTATCGACGCGAGTCACTCTCAGTGTTGCGAAGATCATAAAATTCATCGATGAGGCCATCGATGTCGATCCACTCAACAGCGTCGCCGTACGCCTCGATCAGCGCCGCACGCAGCGCATCCTCGTCGGCGGTGTCCTTGCACTCGCCATACCTGTGGTCGTACATGAGGCGGTGCCGGCCGCGTTTCTTGCGGCCCTCGCGGAGCGCCTCCGCCTCCTCGTAGGTGGCCTTCGCCATCGAGTCCTCAGACGGGTCGAACATCGTCGTGGACTCGTAAAACCAGGTACCGGAGCCCTTCTTCCGCTTGCGCATGTTCCGCGTGATGGTGCGGTACATGCGCCGCAGCTCGGGGGTTGTATAGAGGTGCGTCTCATCGAGGACGCAGAACGTCTCCTTGCCGCCGTCCTTCGCCGAGCTGGAAGCGGTCGACACCCGGATGTCGCCGCCGCCCGGCAGCAGGATCTTGTCGACGCCGGCGTCGACGCCGGGCACGAACGACAGCGGCGGCTCGTACTCCTCGTCCGTCAGGTTGAAGTGGATGGTGGCGAACACGTTGCTCGCCGCCTGGTTCTCCTCCGTCGCCAAGCACCGGATCATCGGCGCTGTCACCGGCCGGCCCATCGGCTCGCCCGGCTCGTAGACGTAGACGAATCCCAGACCCCACGGGTCGCGGAAGACCTCACCGCCCTTGGCCCATTGCCCGGTGAACCGGGCAGGGCCGAGAGCCTCGAACAGCGCGAGCCTGGCGCCCAGGCCGCTCTTGTCGCAGCCCTTCGGTCGGCTCAGAAACGCGCTGTCGTACAGCATGTGGTTGTTCGACGGGTGCTCGCCGATCATGTAGCAGTCGACGATGAACCCGCTGTACTCCTCGCCGTGCGTGACCGGTTGGCCCTGCACGTCGCCTGGCCCATGCCGGACGAAGTGCTCCATCCATGCCAGCGCCAGCCACCCCAAGCTGCGGTTTCGGTCTTCGTCCCGGTGTGCACGTACCAGCGTCCGTGGCATCGCTGCACCACCCGGCTACGGGTGGTCAGGCCGGTCGAGTCAGGCGCCGACGCCGGTCAGCGATCGGAGTCACCGACGCGCCGCCGCTGCTGCCGGCCAGGGCCACCTCGGTGACCTCGACCTCCAACTCCGGCTCGTCTTCCTCCTCGATCGAGGCAGGGTCAGCGACGTACCGGATGCGCAGCTTCCGCAGCGCCTCCAGCGTCGTGCCCATCTGGTCCTCGCGGCGGCGGATCTCGACGGCCATCGTGGTCGTCGCTTCACCCTGCTCGGCGAGCTTCCAGTAGGCGTTCTTCATGAACGCGGTCTCCAGCGCGAACGTCCAGTCGACCGCGCGCCACAGCACGCAGTGCGGCATCTCCCGGACCTGCTCCCACCACTGCTCGACCATCTGGTGCCACCGCTCACGGCGGGGCAGCTTCGGCAGGTCGGGGGACGGGCCGCTGTACGGCGTGTCCACCACGTCGGTCCAGTCGGCGTTCTGGGTGCGGCCGTGCTTGACCGTCTTGGCGGCGGGGCCTCGGTGTGCCATCGGAATCACTCCCATGTCGGGATGCAGCAGCACGCCCAGCCCCTGTCGGGCCGGGCGCAGGTGAACAGGTCAAGGGGGAGTGGGCCAGCTACAGGGTGGCGGCCTGGGCGGAGTCGGCGCCGGCGTGCGGGTCGAGCTGCACACTGCGCAGCTCGTCGGCCATCGCCGGGTCGTGGTCGGCAACCGCCTCGGCGAACCCGGCCCGGACCGCATCGGTGACCATGCGGGTGATCTCGGCGGACGCAGCGCGGAGCGACTCAGCGTCCACGACCAGGACGACGGGAAGCTGTACCGGCGGCATCTGTACCGGCGGCAGCAGCACCACCGGGGCGGGCTGCTCCGGCTCGACCCGACGGCCGAACGACTGGACGGGTGTGGGTGCGGATCGCATGGTGGACGCCGCCTCTCAGGTCAGGGCTGCTCGCCGACCGACTCGTACCGTTCACGGCCGTCAAGCGAATGGTGGACGTAGAGCCAGCCGAACGACCCGTCCGGCCGCGGCGCGGGCTCAACGCGCGGCCCACACGGACACCGGTCCTCGCCGTCGATGTCGTGCTCGATCAGGTCGGCAAGCGGGTGGACAATTACGGTGCCAAACGTCAGGCCCTCGATGCGCTCCCAGCCGGCGGTCACCGTGCTCACTCCGGGTCCAGCCAGACGAGGCGGGTCGCGCCGCCGTGCCCGTGCACAGCCTCCACGGACTCCGCGGAGGGCCACAGCACTGTCGACCGGTGCCGGCCGCGCCACACCAGCCGCACCCAGCCGGCCGGAAGTTGGAGCAGCGTCCCGTCCGGCCAGGTGATGAGGCATCCGCGCGGATACTGGACCCCATCTGCGACAACACCAGATCCGGACACCCCAGACACGTCGGTGTCCCGGTGCAACTCGAACCGCCGAACCCCGCCCATGACACCCCCAATGACCTGCGACAACGCCCTGAGATGCCCCGTGTGGGCTGTTCCCGCGCGTGGTTACTGGGACATGGACAGCGTCGCGTTCGCCGCTCTGCGTGGACGGTTCAGCGACCGATCATCAGCCGATGATCTCGGCCGTGACGCTGGGCGTCGCCGAGAACGTCACCGTGATCTGCTTGTTCGACCCGACGAACGCGCTGGTGAGCTTCCACCTGCGGCGCGCACCCGCGGCGACCGCCGCCGGCGGCTCGGTGCCGGTGTTGCCCGCGGGCGTCTTCCCCGGGTCCGTGAACGTGACGTTGATGCTGCCCCCAGAGCCGTTCGTGACTTCCAGGATCTTGCCGACGTTCGCGCGGTGGATCAGCTCGGTCGCTCCGACCGCGGCGGGAGCGGCCAGAGACCCAGCGCCTCCGGCGACGTCGGTGGTGGTGACGGGAATCGCCACGGTGCCCTCCTCGGGTATGACCGGCGCCGCGCCTACCGCAGGGCCGGGTGCGTCTCCGGCGGCCGGTTCAGCGGTGGCCGGGCGGCCACGCCTTCCAGCGCCGACTTCCTTCGGTGGCAGGGCTCGCACGCCGGCTGGAGGTTCTCCAGCGAGTGGTCGTCGCCCCGCCGCTTGTGGTCGACCTGCGTGGCAGCGCCAACGCACAGGCCCGGGTAGCGCAGCGCGCACACCCGCCCATCCCGGGCGAACACCTGATCACGGACCCCGCCGGGCTTGTCCCAGTCGGCGGGGAGCCGGGCACGCCGCGTCGAGCCCGCCCACGGCCGGCGCACGCCGGTCACGTTGTGGACTCCCGGTCTTCCAGACCGACCGCGGAGCGCAGCTCGCGGCTGGCCTGCCGCGTCCGGCCGGCCAGCGCCTCGGCGTCGGACGTTCCGTCACCGGTCGCGGCGAGCAGCTCGGCGAGGCCCTCGGCGAGCGCGTTCAGCTTGTGCTGCGTCGCCTGGTCGGAGCGGGTGGCCGTGTTCTGGAGGAGTGCCACCAGTAGGAATGTGACGATGGTCGTGGCGGTGTTGATCACCAGTTGCCACGTGTCGACGTTCCCGAACAGCGGCAGCGACGGCGCCCAAACCAGCACCATCAGCACACATGCCGCGAAGAACGAGGCCCGCGACACCATCCGCGCGGCGACGCCGGCGAATCGGTCGAACCAGCCGACGCGCGCGGACACCTCGCTCGGCATCCGCTCCCGGCTGCTCATCAGCCGCGGTGCCCGCGGTCGCCGGGGCCGTTGTTCGCCGAGCCCGTGGCGCGCTGCTCAAGATTCGTGCACAGGCCGTGGATCTCGTGGTCCGGCAGCGGCGGGCGGCCGTCCTTCGTGATCGCTTCCTGGATGAGGCGGACGCAGCGGGTGTGGTCGCCCGGCGTCTTCCATTTGATCTTGGCTGCGCCCTCACCGTGCGCCCAGTAGTCCATGAGCCGCTGAGTGGCTCCCGGATGCTGAAGCTGCCCACCTGTGCTGACCATGACGCCCCCTCCCGGGAACACGACGACATGCCCGCGATGCGCACGCGGGGAAGAAGAACGAAAGGCCGACAGAAGGTCAGCCGGCAGCGGCCATCAACTCAGCCGGCGCGACGACCAGCACCGCGGCCGGCCGGCCCGAGCGCGTCGGCCGGCGCACGCCGGCGGTGACCAGCTCACCGCCGGCCTTGGCCTCGGTCGCTCGCGCGCTCACCGTCTGGTGCGACAGGCCCAACGCCAGCTCGATCTCGTCCACGGTCGCGCCGTGCTCACCGCACGACCGGACGTACTCGACTACCCGGGCACGCATCGCGGCCTTGGTCGGCACGATGCTCGCGTGCGCGGCCATGCTCTCCGCGTTCCCGCCGTGGAAGTTGCGAGTGATGTCGGGACTCTCCACCGTCGACACCCCCTCGAAGGCAGGTGCGCGCTGGCGCCGGATACGAAGAAAGGTGGCCTGCCGCCCCTCCGGGCAGAGACCACCAACGTGACCATGATGCCTGGCCTAGCCCGTTTTGGGTGGCCGATCCGCATTTGACACGCCAGAAACTTCAGGGCCAGCAGTTCCGTAACCCGTACGCAGAGCGAGGACCAGAACGTACCGGTGCGCCGTGCGCGCCCCCGGGGGGGGTCCCCGCCCACCCCCGGGCGCGCGCGAAAAAACCGCGCCCGGCCGCGCGTCGTGTGGGCGCGGCGTGCGTGGGCGCGTATGCGCGACGCGTGGGGGTGGGCGCGTTTGCGCAGGTGGGCGGGGGTGCGTGACGCGGGCGCGCGTGTGTCGGCTCCGCCGTTCGGCCTAGTGGTGGTCAGCCGTTCGGCTGATTCTGGGGTGAGGGGGCTTGACAAGGCCCGCCTCCCTAGTGCCAACTGAGACCGCACAGCAACCCCGCCCCACCACATGGGGCACGACGCAGGGAGCGGACATGATCACACTGGCACTGGTGGGGGCACTGGCCATCCTGGCAGCACTGATGATCCACACCGTGCGGCGCAGGGCCACCGTGCAGCGCAGGGCAGCCGGCCACGCCGTGATCCACTCCGCTCCCATCGCTGACCCTGCCTGCCCAGACCCGGACATGGGCGCTCTCTCGTGGCTCATTTGGGACGGACTTGACCGCTGACCCTGCCTGCCCACCCGTTCCCCGTATCAGGAAGGCGCCCACCATGAACGCCAACAGCACCCCCACCCCCCGCATCGGCGACGTGATCCTCATCCCCGCCGGCGCTTGCCCCGAGTACCGCGCCGCGTTCCGTCTCCGCGTCTCGGAGATCCTCACCCGGGCCGGTCGCGGCACCCTTGACCGGCCGATCGTGGGCGGAACCGTGGTCAACGCCAACGGGCAAGACCGCATGCTCAAGGGCACCCCGGTCGAGCGCGCTTGCACGGTCGACCTGGGCGCGGTGACCGTGGTCACCCCCGCCCCCGCGACCGACGCGGAGATTCGCGCGGCCTACGCCGATCATGCGGCACGCGAGATTGAGCGCACCCGGTGCGCTCACGCACCCGATGCCCTGGGCTGCACGCACGTGCACTGTGTCGGCGTGCCACCGGTCGATGCCGCGACGTCGGTCGAGCCGGAAGCGTCGGACGTTGCGACCCCCGCGGAGTACGGCACGCAAACGCTCGCACGGACGTTGCGTGACACGCTCCGCGCGTATCCCACGATCACGGATGCGTCCATGCCGCGGGTCACGACTACGGGTGAGGGCAACGGCCGTACGCGTCCGTTCACTGTGGCTACCTCCCAGGTCGACGGACACGCCGTGAACGTGATCATGTGGGAGGGTCCGCGCTGCGCGCCGATGACCGCGGTCATGATCGATGGCGTACTGATCAACGCCGATGTTACCGGCGGACGTGCCATGCGCAACGATGAGCGCACGAACATGATCGTTTGGCGGGTAGCGGACGCGCTCCGCGACACGGCCACGGTCGAGCCTGCCGATACGTGTTGCGCGCAGTGTGGAAGCCCGGCGAGTAGCAACCGTCACCATGTGGCGCGCCCAGCAGGGCACCCGTTTGTCGCCGAGGGTGAGGCCACCATGTCCGCCACCGTCGCCCAGGTCGAGCCGGCCACGGTCACGCTTGCCGATCCGGCCGCGCGTGCGCTCGCCACCATGACCGCGCTTACAGCCGATGTCGTGCACGTGGGATGCCTGCACGGTCTGAAGGGTGCGCCCGGGTGTCACGTGACCGGGTGTGACATGCCGATCCGGCCGGCACTGGTCACGTGCCCCGAGTGTCTCGCGTGGCTTGCCGGCGAGTCCGGCCGCGCGTGGGCCGGACGTTGGGCTGGCAACTTTGCCCGTATCGCGCAGAGCGGATACGGGTGCGCCGGGTTTACCCCCCGCGACGGGTGGCCGCACACGTGCGCCGGGTGCCTCCGTCCCGACGTCGCGCACACCCCCGCACTGTCCGCCTACCCGCACAACCTGGGCGCCGATGCGCCCGTAACCGAGAGTGAGGCCACCATGTCCGCCACCGTTCCCGCCACCGTCGCCCAGGTCGAGCCGGCCGCCGTGCCCGTGGTCGACGCGGCCCCCGATGTGCTTGCGGCGTTGCTCGCGGGTGAGCCGATCCCCGCGGACGCGCTTACCCCGGTCGAGCCGGCCCGGCTGTCTGTGACGGTCGACCGCGACACGCTCGCGGACGCGCTCACACTGGCCGCGTGGTCCGCCCCGCGTCGCCCGTCCGTGCCCGTCCTGTCGGGCGTGATGATCACGGCCGACGCGGATGCCGGCACGGTCACGTTCGGGTCGTTCGATTACGAGGTTTTCTCGATCAACGCGCTTCCCGCGACCGTGACCGCGGCCGGCCGCGTGTTGGTCGATGTCAAGGCACTCCGCGACATGGTCAAGACGTTCCCTAAGGTCAAGCGACTGACGGCCGCCCAGGTCCGTAAGGGTGTGACCCTGCCGGCCGGTGCGGGCATGGTCACACTCACGGACACGGGAAGCGCGGTCACGGTCGAGTACGGCGCGGCCCGTGCGTCCCTGCCGACCCTGCCCGCGGAGGATTACCCGGCGATCATGCTCGGTACCGCGACCCCCGCAACCGTCGCCCAGGTCGACGCGGACATTCTGGCCGCGACCGTGGCCCGGGTGACCGTGGCCGCGGGTAAAGACGACACGCTGCCAATGCTCACGGGCGTGCAGCTCACGACGGACGCGGACGGACTCCGCGCCCACTTGGCAGCAACCGACCGGTACCGTCTCGCGGTCGACGCGACCCGTTGGGTGCCGGTCGTGCCGGACGGGGCAGAGCCGCGCGAGCACATCATGCCCGCGCTCATCCCCGCCGCGACGCTCGCCTACGCCGCAAAGTGGTTCGGCCGTACCGCGGGCGTGGTCACGGTCGGCATGACGTACGGCACCCGGTCGACCATGACGGGCAGTGGTAAGACCGCTAAAACGGTCGTGACGACGTACGCCGATTCGATCACGCTGACGTGCGGCCCGGTCACGATCGGCACCCGCACCCTTGACGGGGAGTTTCCCGCGGTACGCGCGTTGCTCCCGGACACGTACGCCGGTACCGCCCAGGTCGACGCGCACGCACTGGCCGATGTCGTCGCACGGGTCGGCATGGTCGCGGCGCGTTCAACGCCGGTTCGGCTCACGTGGTCGGCCGACGCGGTCACCGTGGCCGCGACCGGTGACGGTGACGCGACCGCATCGGAGACCATGCCCGCGTCCGCGGACGTCGCGGACGGGTTCACGATGGGCCTTAACCACGCGTTTCTGATTGACGGACTCCGCGCGTTCTCCAAAGGTGCGGCCGTCCGGTTCGGGTTCGTGTCCGCGTCAAAGCCGGCCGTCATCGAATCGGCCGACACGGACGGGCCGGACGCGTTCCGCTATCTGATCATGCCGGTTCGTATCGGCGGGGGTAGTGAGTCGGCCGCCCCGTCTACCCCGGTCGGTCACCGGTCGGTTGCGGTCGAGCCGGCCCCCGTGGTCGAGCCGGTCGTCCAGGTCGAGCCGGTCGCGGACGTGACTCCGGTCGAGCCGGCCGCCCCGGCCGCCCCGGTCGAGCCCGTCGCCCAGGTCGAGCCCGTCGCGGCCCCCGTGGTCGCACCGGCCGCCCCGGTCGCGGTCGAGCCGGTCACGGTGCCCGCGTCGGTCGACCTTCACGGGGTCACGGTCGAGCGTGTCGCGGAGATCCTGCGCACCGGCACGTGGTCGAGCGCGGTTGTCCGCGTCGGCAAGGGTCGGGAGCGGCGCCCGATGGGCGTGAGGGTGCTCGCGCTCAACGCCGGCCGGCTGGACTACGCGACCGAATACAAGGCGGTTGCGGCCGTGCTCGCGACCCTGGGCGGGGGTTGGAACCGTGAGGTTAAGGGGTTCGCGTTTGCCCCGTCTGAGACGGTTTGGAACGGCGCCGGTGCGGGTGCGCGGACGCCGGAACCGTCAGCGAAGGTGACCGGGTGGCTTGACCGGTACGCCCCGGCCGCGGACTCCGCCCCGGTCGCCCAGGTCGAGCCCGTCGCGGACGTTGCGCCCGCTGAGACGGTCAACGCGGCCCCCGCGGACGTGCCCGCGGTCGACGCGCACGACGCGGCGGAACATGCCGCCCAGGTTGTGCACGACGCGATGACCGCGGGTGACTACCCGGGCGCACGGGTGGCCCTGGGCGACGTTGCCCGGGTGGCCCCGGCCGGGTACCTCGTCGCGGGTCGGTTCACGCTTGACGCGCTCGCCGGGATCATCGACGCGGCGGAGCGTGACGCGCTCGCGTCGGCCCCCGCGCCCGTCGCCCAGGTCGAGCCGGCCGCCGTGGTTGAGCCGGCCGCGATCCTGAAGACGCCTAGCGCTCCCGGCGTTGTGCTGCCCATGGTCGCGGCGGGTACCCGCGTGCGCGTGACCCGTGAGCCCGTGACCGTGGTCGGGTCGGTCGAGTACGAGCCGGGCATGGTTCGCGTCCGTCACGCCGACGGTTCGGTTACCCGGACGCTGCGCGAGTACGTGACCCCGGTCGAGCCGGCCGCGCCCGCGGTCGAGCCCGTCGCGGCCCCCGTGGTCGAGCCGGCCGCGATCGACGCTGACGACGCGGACACCCTGGCCGCGGGCACGGCCGCCGCGCTCGCGGCCATGGTCGAGCCGGTCGAGCCGGCCGCCGCGTCCGTGGTCGAGCTGGACGCGGCCGGGCGGCTGTCGTTCACGATCGCGCCGTACGCGGAAGATGTGAACGAGGGTCGGTCGTACAAGGCGACGCGCAAGCACGTTCACGCGGCGCTGCGCGCGGCGAAGGTGCGGGCCACGGTGCACGCGGACACCGACAGCCGGCGGGGTATGCACGTTGAGTGCGACGCCGCCGACCGGGTGCGGGTGGCCGTGATCGTGCGTAACACCGTGACCGTGGTCGAGCCGGCCGCCGCGACTGTCTGACCCGCCTACCCGGGGCGGGTGACCGCCATCCGCCCCGGGTGTAACCTTGCCCTAGGTGTTAGGGCAGAGAACACGAGGGAGTGACCCGAAATGACGATCATCGACACGCATATGGCCACGGCCACGGATACGGACCCCGCCGCTACCGGGTGGCAGGCCGTGACCCTCACGGAGTACGCCGGCGACCCCGGGCAGGGCCGCGCGGAGTACGTCGCCAACGACGCCCGCACCGGCGAATACGCCGGCGAAGTCCGGCGCAGCACCCGCGGCCGGTGGCACGCCTACCGGGGCGGCGTCACCGGTTCGGGCCGGTCGCGTGGCGCCGCGCTCACCGCCGTGCAGTGGCTTGACGCGGTGCCGGTTGAGCGCGTCCGCCGGGGTGCCGCGCTTGTGCTGGCCGACGGGACCGCGGTCACGGTCGCTGGCACCTGGGCGGGCAACGCGACAGAGCGCCGCGCGCTGGAGTTGCACGCGACCGGCCGCCGCGTCGAACTGTCCACGCCCGCCCCGGTTGAGCCGATGTGTGCCCAGGTCGAGAGCACCCGGTGGCGCGGCCGTCGGGTGATCTCGTACCTGTACCGGCCGGCCGCCGGCACGCTCGTGGTGCTCGCCCCGCCGTGCTGGCATTGCGCGACTGAGGCCGGCCGGGCGTGCGCGCCGAACTGCCACACCTTCAACCGCTGACCGTTCCCCGCTTTCCGTTCCACGCTTCACCAGCCTGAGAGAGAGCACATCATGAGCAACGCACGCGCCGCACGCATGGCACAGCGCGCCCGCAAGCACGAGGAAGCCGCCGCCCGCGTCATCGATGGATTCGTGCGCACCCCCGCCGGCCTGGCCGATGACCTGGTGTCGGGGCACCGCGACATGAGCGCATTTACTTGGGGCGCGCGCATCCTGGAACCGTCCGCCGGTGACGGCGCGATCGTGCGCGCCATCCTGGAAGGTGACCGCGACGTGACCGTGATCGCGGTCGAGCCCAACGGGGAGCGGGCCGACGCCCTCGACGCGCTCTCCGGTGAGGCAGACCACGCCGGCCGCGTGATCGTGTTCCGGGGCGCGCTTGAGCAGTACGCCGAACACGTCGCATGGTGCCGCGAGTACCCGACAGCGGAGGTTGCCGGCCTGCCGGCGACCATGCACGGCGACCCGTTCGACGGCGTGATCATGAACCCGCCGTTTGGTGACTCGTCCCGTGACCTGGTGTGGATCGATCACGTGCGCACCGCGTGGGAAATGCTCCGGCCGGGCGGACTTCTCGTGTCGATCGTGCCCCCGTCGTACGCGTTCCGCTCCGACAAGGCGCACCGCGCGTTCCGCACCTGGGCGGAATCGCACGGCGCGACGTACGCCAAGCTTCCCGGTCAGCCGTTCGCAGAGTCCGGCACCGGCACGCAAGCGGGCATCCTCACCGTGCCCCGGCCGATGCCGGCCCGCGCGGATGGGCTTCCCACGTGGCTTTACGCACCCGCCGCCGGTGTGCCGGTGCCGGTGCGGGGTCTGCCGGTGACCACGTCCGCGGGTGCCCTGACCATGCCCGTACAGGAGTACAGCGATTTTTCCGACGGGTCGCGCCCGCGGGTGCTCCGGTACTCGGGCACGTGCCACACGTGCGGCCGGTGCTGCTGGACGCACGACGACCGGCACGACGCCGCCGCGTTCGAGGCGATCACGGTCGATGCCGCCGAACACGCCGCCGCCGGCCCGTCCGTCGTGCTCTGCCTCGAACACGGCACGGGCGGGGAGGAGACGGCCGCCGCGCTCGCCGCCGCCGCGCCGCACTGGACCCCGGACGCGGACGCTGACCCGCTCGCCGAAACCGGGCCGGTCGTGTACCCGCTCGACCTGGACGCGGGCACCTGGGCGACCGTCCGTGGGATCGACTCCCACGGGTGGGTATTCACCATCACGGGTCGCGTCATGTGCACCCCGGAGCGCGTCGCGGACCTGGGCGAGTCGGCCTCGTTCCATGACGAGCGGATCGGCGTCACGCTGCGCACCGTGCGCGGGTGGACGGTCGAGCTGTACGCGCTGGAAGACCAGCGGGTGACCGTGCGCGACGTGCTCACCGACGCGGTGCCGGCCCCGGCCGCAGAACCCCTGCCGGACTGGATGCCTCAACCGGCCGCCGGTCGGCCGCTCGCGACCGCGGGCAGCGCGGAGCGCCTCGCCGAGTCCGCCGACATGGCCGCGCACCACCAGGCCGCCGCGGACGCCGCGCGGACGCACATCGTGGGCGGGTCGACCGTCGTCGCACACCCCGACCACGGCGCACCGGTCATCGTCGCGCAGACACGGCGGATCGACATCACAGACGCAGGCGACAACCCGCCGGCGGGCGCGTGGGTCGCGGACCCGTCGCGCACCCCGGTCGGCGCCACGCTCACCGTGTACGGGGTCCGCACCGGGCAGGCTGACGAGATGATCCGCCGCGAGCACGTCACGCTCGACCACGACACGCACGAGGCGGCGCAGGCGCTCGCGGAAGAGGTCGCCGCCGGCGAGCCGATCACGCCCGGCGTGGCCGTCTGGGTGCTGGTCAGCCGTGACAGCATCAATCACGAGTACGCCGACGCGCGACGGGCCGCGCCCGCGCCCGCGCCGTTCGTGTCGGACTGGTCGAACTGGACTGAGCCGGCGCTGTTCTGACGGCCGTCACGGTGCCGGGCGGGCGGCTGCTCGCCCGGTGCCGCGTTGGCCCGTTATGCTAACCTCGCCCTAGCAGTTAGGTCACGAATCAAGGGGGAAAGATGACCGCAACCACCGACCCGGCCGACGCCTACCGCGCCGCGCTCGCGGCTGCCGGCCTGCCGGACGGGCTCACGTGGTCCGTCAAGGTGACCGCGCGCCGCGCGACCGCCACCCCGGCGAAGACCCGCCGCACGCTCGGTGCCACGATCGCCCCGGGCGGTACCGCCGTCGTCTTCACCGTGCCCGCCGACACCGACCCCGGCAAGGTCGCCGACGCCGCCCGCCGCATGCGCGGTAAGCTCGCCGTTGCCGCGGAGGACATGCGCGCCCGGGGCGTGACGATCGTCCGTAAGCAGCTCGTGAACGGCGAAGGGTTCCCGTTCGCGGGCACGAACCACCGTCTCCGCCTGGTCGATGACAGCGACACCGGCCGGCGCTGCCCGTGCCAGTGCTCGCGGCTCACCACCGAGCACCCGGGCGTGCCGATCGTCGCGGAGCGCGGACACCCGACGTGGTCCGGCGTCCGCACGTGGCAGCTCACGATGCGCCGCGACGCAGCCACCGCCCGGACGGTCATCGAGTGGTACCGCGAGCAGGGCCGCGCGTGGCTCGACCGGCACGTGCCGGACCTGCTCCGCCGGGTGTACGTCCAGCCGGCCGACTGGCCGACGTGGGAGGTTCGCCCGTACCGCGAGGGTGAGGGCTACGGCGGCACGTGGGGGACGTACCTCCCGCGCACGCACACGATCCGCCTCTCCTGGCTCGTGTTCCAGTTCCCCGCCGACCTGCTGCGCTACGTGGTCGCGCACGAGGTCGCGCACGCCGCGATCCGCGGCACCCACGGGCACGGCCGGCCGTGGCAGCTCGTGGTTTCGCGACTGTGCCCCGACTGGGAGACGTTGGACCCGCGCGCCCGCGCACTGCCCGGCCTGTGCCTCTGGGCCGGCGAGCTGGACACACCGCCGGCGGCGCCGGAGGAGTTCCCGGCCTGGATGCTCGCCGACCTGCGCGAGCTGCTCGCGGGCGCGTCCTGGTCGGTGGGTTCGTTCCGGCCGGGCCTGTTCAAGCGCGGCGAGCCGGTCGCCGCGGACGTGCTCCGCGTGCCCACCCGCGAGACGTGGTCGAGCGGCGCTCGCGACATGGCCCGCCGCGTGCTGGACGGCATCGGCGGGCACATGTCGACCGACGCCGACGGGTTTCTGTTCCCGCTGGGCGAGGGTCCCGAGCGGCTGCGCGCGTTGCTGGGCGACGTCCCCGCGCCGGTCGCCCCGTTCGTGTCCGCCTGGTCGACGTTCGCGGGTGCGCGATGATCAGTGACGGTCAGGGCGTGCTGTTCGAGCTGGGCGACCTATGCCAGCGCTGGAACACCGGCGCGCACACCTGGGCGCCCGCGGACACGTTCCGGGCGAGCCGGTACGCGGTCCACCAGATCGACACGGCGACCGCGCGCCGGTTCGTGACCGGACACCACTACAGCCGGTCGTACCCGGCCGACCGGGCGCGGTTCGGGATGTTCGAGGGGTCGCGCCTGGTCGGCGTGGCCGTGCTCGGGCAGCCGATGCACGACCGGGTGACCGGCAAGGCGTTCCCGACGTTGGGCCGCATGGACGCCGCCGAGTTGTCCCGGTTTGTCCTGCTCGACCACGTGCCGGCGAACGCGGAGACGTGGCTCCTTGCCCGCGTGTTCCGGCTCGCCGCCGGCGACGGGCTGCGCGGCGTGGTCGCGTTCTCCGACCCGATGCCGCGCCGCACCGCCGCCGGTGAGCTGCTCATGCCCGGCCACTTGGGGCACATCTACCGGGCCGGCGCCGGCGCCACCGGCCGCTACACCGGGCGCGGCACCCCCCGCACGCTGACGATCCTCCCGGACGGGCGCGTGTTCTCCGCCCGCACCCGCGCGAAGGTCACCGCGTGGGACCGGGGCGGGCCGGCCGCCGTCCGCGAGCTGGTCGACCTGGGCGCGTCCGGCCCGGTCGACGGGCACGGCTGCACCGGCTGGGCGGCACTGGGCGGCATGACCGCCGTCGAGCGCGGCGCGTGGCTCACAGACGCGCTCGCGGCCGTCGGCGCCCGCACCGTCCGGCACCGCGGAAACCACCGGTTCGTGTGGGCGATCGGCGACCGGGGAGCCCGCCGGCGTACCCCGATCGCGCTTGACGCGCTCCCGTACCCGACGACCCTGGACGCGGTGACGGCATGACCCGGCAACCGCTCCAGCGACCGGCCGGGCACCCGCGGGCGTGCATCTGCACCGCGTGCGGGTTCGCGGAGATGGACGAAATCCGGATCGGGTTCGGGCTGGAGCCGCTCGGGTTCGACGGCGACCCGTTCGTGAGGGTCCCTCGGGCGTACGTGCAAGCGGTCATGAACGGCGGCCGGGTCCCGATCGTCCTGCCGGACGAGCTGGAGGACGCGAGCACCGCGGAACTGTACGCGGCCGGCGCGCTGGAGCCGGTGCCCGTGCACGTCGAGGACGTCGCCGCCGGCATGTTCTGCCGGGTGCAGGGCCTGGACCCGGCCGGCGAGTGGGTCGACGTGACCGGGTACATCGGCTGGCCCGCCGACGCCGGTGACGGCCTGGTGAGCGTGCCTGTTGCCGGCGTCGCGGTCCTGGTCGACGCGGACGCGCGGCTTGAACTGGCGCCGGAGCCGTGGGACCCGCCGCCGCTGGTCGAGCGGGGCCGGCCGTACCGCGTGGACCTGATCAACGTCGCTTGCGAGGTGACCCGATCGGTGCAGGTGTCCAACCTCGCCCAGGTCGACGCGCTCGCCCGCGACCACCACCCCGACCCGCTCGACCCTGACGGCGCGCTCGCGCCGGCGCTCTACTGCCTGAACTGGAGGGGCCAGCGATGACCACCACCCCCGCCGGCGTGCCCGGCGTCGACTACCCAGCCCCGCCGTACCCGGGGATCACCTACGTGATCCCGTGCGGGGGCGGGAAGCTCGACCATGCCGCGCCGGCCGCCGAGCTTTACACGGGGAGCATGTTCCGGCACGCCCTGGCGAACGTCGAACGGCACGCGGCGATGGATGAGGACGAGGGCCGCGGGCCGGCGCGGGTGCTGATCCTGTCGGCGCTGCACGGCCTGGTCGAGCTGGACACGGTGCTAGAGCCGTACGACCTGCGGATGGACGCGCCGGGGTCGGTGACCGCGGAGACCCTCACCGCGCAGGCGTCGGCGCTGGGCATCGACTGGGGCAGTGCGGTGTACACGTTTCTGCCACGGGCATACCTCGCCCGACTTGATGGGGCGTTGCGGACGCTCAACGTGTACGTGCAGGACGTGTACGAGGCGTGCGGCGGCAACGGCGAGCAGCGCCGCGTGTTGTCGATCGTCGGCACCAACGACCGGGCCGGCGTGGTCGAGCTGCCCGACGGCCCCGGCACGCTGGTGTGGATCGGCGCGGACGTCAACGGGTTCGCGTGGGGCGTGCCGATGCTGGTCAGCTACGGCCGGCTACGGGACGCGCAGACACTGCCGATCGCGCGGGCGCCGTGGGTGCTGGACTCCCGCGGGTTCAACGAGATCCGCGAGCACGGCCGGTGGACAATCGAC
>Ga0308175_100000538_pt1 | contig 25862 bp, 25 predicted proteins | sample PhyCR1_3_FD_203893 | JGI IMG/M metagenome (GOLD analysis project Ga0308175, IMG submission 203893) | Soil microbial communities from UC Gill Tract Community Farm, Albany, California, United States - DLSLS.C.R1 | ecosystem: Environmental > Terrestrial > Soil > Agricultural land | place: USA...
CGCAACGGGGTCGCGGTCGCGACCGTGCGGTGCGCGTTCGAGCGGCCCGAGCCGCTGCTGGCCGGCGCGCCCTGGGACCTGGTGCTCGCGGCCGACGTGCTCTACGAGCCGAAGACCGTGCCGCTGCTGGTCGACCTGCTGCCCCGGCTGGGCCGGGCGGTGTGGCTGGCCGACCCCGGCCGGCCGCGGGAGCCGGACTTCCTCCGCGCGGTCGACGCGGCCGGCTGGCGCCGGCAGAGCCGGGTGGTGACGCCCGAGGACGCGATGCCCCGGGTGAGCATCCACCGGCTGTCCCGGCCGTCCTAACGCTGCTGGTCAGGACCACTCGGTGTGCGGGCGCCCGCGCCGGGACCCGTCGACCACCACGTCCACCTTCTCGTCGTAGAACGCGACCAGGTCGCGGACGGGCACCGCGTCGTTGAGCGGATCCGGGTAGTACCAGACCAGGTCGTCGAGCACGGTCCCGTCCGGCATCTCGACCGACTTGTACGACGCCTGGCCCTTGTAGGCGCAGATCGTCTTCAGCGCACTGTCCCGAAGCGGCACCCGCACGTCCTCGGCCGGCAGGTAGTAGCGGATCGGCAGGCTGGTCTCGTACATCAGCTTCGCCCGGTCGGTCTCGGCCAGCACGACCCCGTCGCGCTCGATGCGGATGTGCCGCGACGACGGCAGCACGTCGATGCGCTTGTACGGGTCGCGCGGATGGCCGATGCGGTGCTCGTCCTCCTCATACCAGGCGTCGAAGTCGGCGAAGTCCAGCTCGACGTACCCGTCGAGGCCGGCGTCGGCCGGCTTGAACCCCTTCGCGGTGCGGTCGCCGACGCTGACGATCACCGGCTCGCCCGGGGCGGTGTGCGCGGCGAACGGCGTGTTCGGGAAGATCATCGGGCTGTCCGGCGGCGTGACCTGGCCGTCCGGGTCGGTCTGGATGGTGCCGGCGATGTCGCCGACCGGCACCGCGTAGGCCGGCACCACCCGGCGCGGCTCCCACACCAGCATGCCCCGGTTGGTGTCGACGACCGTGCTGCCGCCGAGCTCGGCCCGCAGCCGGCGCGGCAGCAGCTCCCGCCGCAGCGCGCCGAGCTCGCTGTCCACCACGTCTCGCATCCGTACGCTCATGTCCACTGTCTACTCCGGTTCCCGGCGGCTGGTTCAGTCGCGTTGCGCCGGCCTGCCGGCCGTGGGATCCTGTTACTGAACGATCGGTCAGTAATTCCGGCGCCCGGGAGGCCAGCCGTGGTGGAGGACGAGGCCGGGTTCGATGCCGTCATCGCCCGCAACGACCGGATCGAGCCGCGGGACTGGATGCCCGACGGCTACCGGAAGACGCTGGTCCGGCAGATCGCGCAGCACGCGCACTCCGAGGTCATCGGCATGCAGCCGGAGGGCGTCTGGATCGAGCGCGCGCCGTCGCTGCGGCGCAAGGCGATCCTGCTGGCCAAGGTGCAGGACGAGGCCGGCCACGGGCTCTACCTCTACTCGGCGGCCGAGACCCTCGGCGTCTCCCGGGCCCAGCTGGTCGAGCTGCTGCTGGCGGGCAAGCAGAAATACTCCTCGATCTTCAACTACCCCACCCCGTCGTACGCGGACGTCGGCACGATCGGCTGGCTCGTCGACGGCGCCGCGATCTGCAACCAGGTGCCGCTGTGCCGCACCTCGTACGGGCCGTACGGGCGGGCGATGATCCGCATCTGCAAGGAGGAGTCGTTCCACCAGCGGCAGGGCTACGAGCTGCTGATGACGATGATGCGCGGCAGCGACGAGCAGCGGGCGATGGTTCAGGAGTCGGTGGACCGGTTCTGGTGGCCGTCGCTGATGATGTTCGGCCCACCGGACGCCGAGTCGCCGAACACCGCCCGGTCGATGGCCTGGGGCATCAAGCGCAACACCAACGACGAGCTGCGGCAGCGGTTCGTGGACATGACCGTGCCGCAGGCCGACGCGCTCGGCGTGACCCTGCCCGACCCCGAGCTGCGCTGGAACGCCGCCCGCGGCTCGTACGACTTCGGCGAACCGGACTGGTCCGAGCTCAAGGCGGTCGTCTCCGGCGACGGTCCGTGCAACGCCGAGCGGATGGCACACCGGCGCCGGGCGCACGAGGACGGTGCCTGGGTCCGCGCGGCCGCCGTCGCCCATGCCGAGGCCAGCCGTGGTTGACGCCTGCTGGCCGCTGTACGAGGTGTTCGTCCGCGGCAAGCGCGGGCTCAACCACGTGCACGCCGGCTCGATCCGGGCCGCCGACGCGGCCGACGCCATCCGCCGCGGCAGCGCCGTCTACACGCGACGGTCCGAAGGGGTGAGCGTCTGGGTGGCGCTGGCCTCGGACGTCGCCGCGTCGGCGCCGCAGGAGAAGGAGTCGCTGTTCTCGCCCAGCGGGGACAAGGTGTTCCGGCACCCGACGTTCTACTCGATCCCCGACGACGTCCCGCACATGTGAGCGCCGCGATGACCGACCACGACAACGCCTACGCCGGTCTGCTCGGCGACGCCGACCCGCACTGGGCGTTCGGCACCGGGTTCACCGATCCGCTGGCCGGCGTCGATCCCGCCGTACCGTCCGAAGTGGACCGCGCCGACCTCGCCGCCTACTGCCTGATGCTCGGCGACGACGCGCTCGTGCTGGCCCAGCGGCTGTCCCACTGGTGCAGCCGGGCGCCGGATCTCGAGGAGGACATCGCGCTCGCCAACGTCGCCCTCGACCTGCTCGGGCAGGCCAGGCTGCTGCTGGCCCGGGCCGCGGTGGTCGATCCGGCGGTGGTGCCGCCCTCGGCGCAGCCGCCGGAGGACGCCCTGGCCTACTTCCGACCGCCCGGCCAGTTCCGCAACGTGCTGCTGGTCGAGGGCGTCGACGTCGACTTCGCCGACGCGGTGGTTCGGCTGCTGCTGTTCTCCGTGCACCGGCTGGCTGTGCTGGAGCGCCTGACCGGGTCGAGCGACGCGGTGCTCGCCGCCGTCGCGGCGAAGGGCGTCAAGGAGGTCGCCTACCACCGCGACCACGCCGCCCGCTGGGTGGTCACCCTCGCGCGCGGCACCGACGAGTCGCGCCGCCGGTTGCTGGCCGCGCTCGACCGGCTCTGGCCGCTGGTGCCGGAGCTCACCGCCGCCCACCCGGTGCAGCGGTCGCTCGCCGCGGCCGGAGCCGGCGTCGATCCGTCCACTGTGGAGGGTACGGTCGACGCGGTGCTGGCCGAGGTCTTCGCGGCCGCCGGCGTCCGACCGCCGGCCGCCGCCCCGGTGGGGGAGGGCGGCGGCCGGGACGGCCGGCACACCCCCGCGCTCGGGGGGATGCTGGTCGAGATGCAGGAGGTCGCCCGCGCCCACCCGGAGGGGGCATGGTGACCGCGACCGCCGAGGCCGCCGAGGCCGCCGCCCGGGCCGCGGCCGAACGGGTGACGGACCCCGAGCTGCCCATGCTCACCCTGGCCGACCTCGGCGTGCTGCGGGAGGTCAGCGTGGACGGCGGGACGGTCGAGGTCGCGATCACCCCGACCTACTCGGGCTGCCCGGCGATGACCGAGATGAGCCGGGCGCTGGTGGGCGCGCTCGCCGGGGCCGGGTTCGCCCACGTGCGGGTCAGGGTCGAGCTCTCGCCGGCCTGGTCCACCGACTGGATCAGCCCGCGCGGCCGGCGGGCGCTGGCCGAGCACGGCATCTCCCCGCCCGGCCCGGCACCGCGCCGCCCCGGCCCGGTGCCGCTCACGCTCGGGCCGCCGCGGCGGACGGTCCACTGTCCGCGGTGCGGTTCGGACCGGGCCGAGCTGGTCTCCGAGTTCGGCGCGACCGCCTGCCGGGCCCTCTACCGCTGCACGGCCTGCGCGGAGCCGTTCGAGCACGTGAAGGAAATCTGATGGCGTTCCACACGCTCACGATCGCGGCGGTGGAGAAGCTCTGCGACGACGCGGCCGCGGTCACCTTCGACGTCCCGGACGAACTGCGGGCCGACTACGTGTTCGCGGCCGGGCAGTCGCTCGCGCTGCGCCGGGTGGTCGACGGCGTCGAGGAGCGCCGGTCGTACTCGATCTGCGCGCCGGTCGGCTCGTCGCCGCGGGTCGGCATCCGCGAGGTGCCGGACGGGCTGTTCTCCCGCTGGCTGGTCCGGGAGGTGCGGCCGGGCACCAGGGTCGAGGTGCAGACGCCGACCGGCCGGTTCCGGGCCGACCCGGCCGCCGGCGGCCGGCACCTGTGCATCGCCGCCGGCTCCGGGATCACGCCGGTGCTCTCGATCGCGGCATCGGTCCTGGCCGGCTCGCCGACCGCACACGTCACGCTCATCTACGGCAACCGCCGCGCGGCGACGGTGATGTTCGCCGACGAGCTGTCCGACCTGAAGGACCGCTACGGCGCCCGGTTCGAACTGGTGCACGTGCTGTCCCGGGAACCGCGCGACGTCGAGCTGCTCTCCGGCCGGCTGGACGGCGACCGGCTGCGCACCCTGCTCGACCTGCTGGTGCCGCTGGATGCGGTCGACCACGTCTGGCTGTGCGGGCCGTACCCGATGGTCGAGGAGGCCAGGACCGTGCTGGCCGAACTCGGCGTGCCGGCCGAGCGGGTGCATCGGGAGCTGTTCTTCGTCGACGAGCCGCCGCCCCCGGTCGAGCACGCCGAGGCGCTGCCGACCGGCGAGACCAGCGAGGTCACGCTGACCATCGACGGCCGCAGCAGCACCGCGGCGCTGCCGCGGGACCGGTCCATTCTGGACGGTGCCCAGGCGGTGCGGTCCGACCTGCCGTTCGCCTGCAAGGGCGGGGTCTGCGGCACCTGCCGGGCGCTGGTCAAGGACGGCACCGTGGACATGCGGCGGAACTACGCGCTGGAGCCGGCCGAGGTCGCGGCCGGCTTCGTGCTGACCTGCCAGTCCTACCCGGTCAGCGACGAGGTGAGCGTCGACTACGACGCTTGAGTCACGGCGCCCGGGTGTTGAGGCCCTCGAACGCGAGGGTGGCCAGCGCGTCGGCGAGCGTGCCGGCGTCCACCGGGCCGCCCGGGCGATACCACTCCACCAGCGAGTTGACCATGCCGAACAGCAGCCGGCTGACCAGGTCCGGCGGCAGGTCCGCGCGCAGCGAGCCCTCGGCCTCGGCGGCGGAGACGAGCTCGGCCAGCCGGTCGTCGATCTCCCGCCGCCGGCGGAGTGCGGCCAGCTCGACCGCCGAGTTGCCGCGCACCCGCAGCAGTAGCGTCACCGCGGGCAGGTGCTCGACCAGGACCCGCACGCTGTCCCGCACCGCCGTCCGCAGCCGGTCGTACGCGGTGGCGCCGGCCGGGCGGTCGAGCACCGCGGCCAGCCCGTCCAGCGCCTCGTCCAGCGCCTGTGACAGCAGCGCCTCTTTGCCCGGGACGTGGTGGTAGAGCGCGGACTTGCCGACGCCGAGCTCGCGGGCGAGATCGCCCATGCTGGTGCCGTCGTAGCCTTGCCGGTTGAAGACCTCGACGGCCCGCCGCAGCACGGTCTGCTGGTCGTAGCCGGGCCGCCCGCGCCGCGCACCGCCCTCCACGCCGCCAGGCTCCCACACCGCCAGCCGGCCGTACGCCGGGCGGAGTTGGATAGGGGCATGGCAACGATCGGGATTCTGCTGTTCGACGGGCTGGAGGAGTTGGACGCGGTCGGGCCGTGGGAGGTGCTGGCCGCCTGGACCCAGCACTGGCCGGACGACGGCTGGTCGGTGACGACGGTCGCCCAGGACGGCGGGCTGGTCCGGTGCGCGAAGGGACTGGTGCTGCAGGCCGAGCACTCCTGGGCGGACGCGCCGCCGCTCGACGTGTTGATACAGCCGGGCGGGACAGGCACCCGGCGGCAGCTGGTCGACGAGACCTATCTCGGCTGGATCCGGGCCCGCCGGGCCGACACCCCGCTGCTGGCCAGCGTCTGCACGGGTTCGCTGGTATACGCGGCGGCCGGGCTGCTCAAGGGCCGCCCGGCGACGACGCACTGGGCCTCGCTCGACCTTCTGGGGGAGCTCGACCCGAGCATCGAGGTCCGCCCGAACGACCGGTACGTCGACGACGGTGACGTGCTCACCGCCGCCGGGGTGTCGGCCGGCATCGACATGGCCCTGCACCTCGTCGACCGGCTCGTCGGCACCGACCGCGCCCGCGAGGTCCGCCGCTACATCCAGTACGACCCCGCGCCACCGGTGTGAGCCGGCCGCAGCGGTGACACTCAGCCGGCGGCCGGGCGCAGGCTAGGTTGGATGGTGTCTCGGTGAGGAGGCACCTGTGGACGACGGGCGCGACACCGTCGCGGCGGGCCCCGCGGCGCGCCTCGCCGGCGGGCTCGCCGGCGGGCTTGCTCACGGGGTTGCCGACGATCTCGCCGACGATCTCGCCGACGATCTCGCCGAGGACCTCGCCGGCGAGTTCGAGCTGCGCCCACTGCTGGAACGCATCCTGCGCCGCTCGGTCGAGCTGCTGCGCGGCGACGCCGGCTCGATCTGCAGCGTCGACGAGGCCGCCGGGATCTACCGGAAGGAGGCCGACATCGGCGTGTCCTGCCAGTCCGGCCAGGTCTTCCCGCTGACCGAAGGGATGACCGGCGCGGTCGTCCGGGCCCGCGGCCCGGTGCACTTCGCCGACTACCGCGCCGTGCCGGGCGGCCACGTCACCGCGGAGGACCGGGAGACCCTGCGCGGCGTGGTCGGCGTTCCGCTCCTCTGGCGCGGCGGGGTGGTCGGCGCCTGCGTGGTGTTCAGCCGCGACCCGGAGCGGGTGTTCAGCCGCACCGACTCGGCCCGGCTGGAGCTGTTCGCGCGGCACGCCGCGATCGCGCTCGCCAACGCCCGGCTCTACCAGGAGGCGGAAGCGCACGCGCGGGCCGAGGCCGCCGCGACCGAGCGCCACCGGCTGGTCCGCGAGGTGCACGACACGGTCGCCCAGGGGCTTGCGTCGGTGATCGTGCACCTGGACGCGGCCGGGCGGGAGGCCGATCCCGGCGACGAGATCGACCAGGCCCGGCAGTCCGCGGTGACCGCGCTGGCCGAGACCCGCCGTACCGTCCTCGGCCTTGCGCCGTCCCCGCTGGAGGGCCGGTCGCTGGCCGAGGCGCTGCAGCTGGAGCTCGGCTGGGCCAACCGGACCGGCAACCTCGACGTCCGGCTGGTCGAGGCCGGCCTCCCGGTCCCGCTGCCGGACGGGCTGGCGCACCAGCTGTTCCGCATCGCCCAGGAGGCGCTGACGAACGCGGTCCGCCACGCCGGGGCCCGATCGGTACGGATCGGGGTGATCCACGAGGACGGCACGGTCGCGGTGCTGGTCCAGGACGACGGGCAGGGCTTCTCCGCCGACGAGGCGATCGGCTCGATCGGGCTGCGGGGCATGCGGGAGCGGGCCAGGCTGATCGGCGGGACCCTCGAGGTCGAGTCGGTGGCCGGCTGGGGCACCAGGGTGCGGGTCAGCGCGCCGCTCGACGGGGCCGCCGCGGTCGCGAGCAGGCAGGTCCGGGTGCTGGTCGCCGCGCCGCACCCGATCACGCGGGCCGGCGTGGTCCGGCTGCTCGCCGCCGGCGAGCCGGCGCTGCAGGTGGCCGGCGAGGTCGACTCGCTCGCCGCCGCCCTGGACGCCTACCGGCTGCTGGCGCCGGACGTCGTGGTCGCCCACCTCGACCTGGCCGACCCGGACCGGCTGGCCGGGGTGCGGGCGTTCCGCGGGCTCGACCCGGCCGCGGTCGTGCTGGTCCTGTGCGGCCGGCGGGACCAGGAGCGGGCCGCGGCGGCCGTGCGGGCCGGCGCGAGCGGCTGGCTGGTCGACGACGCGACCGGCACCGAGCTGGCCCGGGCGCTGCTCGCCGCCGCCGAGGGCCGCTCGATGGTGCCGGCGGCCGCGCTGACCCGGGTGGCCGACGCGGTCCCGCTGACCGAGCGGGAGCGGGAGGTGTTCGGGCTGGCCCGTCGCGGCCTGCGGGACAAGCAGATCGCCGAGGCGCTGGTGATCTCGGTGAAGACGGTGGAGAAGCACGTCGGCGCGGTGCTGCGGAAGACCGGTGCCCGCAACCGCACCGAGCTGGCCGCGCTGGGGGAAATCCCCACCTTGAGGACGGGGAGCTTCCCGGACGCGGACCGGGACCGGCACGCCTAGCGTCAGAGGCACCGACCGGAGGGTGGCTCGGTTATGCCTGTCGTACCGACCGGAGAGATCCTGTCCGCGGCCTACCGCGAGCGCTACGGCGTGGCCGCGATCAACGTCGTCAACGACCTCACGCTGGAGGCGGTGCTGGCCGCCGCCACCGAGCAGCGCGCGCCGCTGATCGTGCAGACCTCGGTGAAGACCGTCCGTTCGATCGGCTACGACGTGCTCTACGGCATGTGGACGACGATGACCGCGAACGTGCCGGTTCCGGTCGCGCTGCACCTGGACCACTGCCCCGACCGGGACGTGATCAGCCGGTGCCTGGAGACCGGATGGAACTCCGTGCTCTTCGATGCCTCCCGGATGCCGATCGAGGAAAACCAGCGGCAGACGGTCGAGGTCGTCGCCGAGGCCAAGCGGTACGGCGCCCAGGTGGAGGGTGAGGTCGAGTCGATCACCGGGGTCGAGGACGGCATCGGCTCCGACCAGGAGGCCGCCCGCCAGGACCTGGACGACGTGGTCCGGTTCATCGAGACGACCGGGGTGGACGTGTTCGCGCCGGCGATCGGCAACGCGCACGGGGTCTACTCCCGGACGCCGACCCTGGACGCGCAGCGGGTCTCCGACATCGTCGCCCGGGTCGACATCCCGATGGCCCTGCACGGCGGCACGGGGATGTCCGACGACCAGTTCACAGACCTCATCAGCCGGGGCTGCGCCAAGATCAACATCTCCACGGCGCTCAAGGTCGCGTACATGAAGTCCAACCTCGAGTTTCTCGAGCAGGCCGAGCAGAACAACGCGTGGGACCCGCCGTCGCTGTTCACGGCGGTGCACGCGGCGGTGAAGGAGATGGCTGCCGACCACATGCGCCGGTTCGGCAGCGTGGGGAAGGCTGGCTAGGCGTGCCGACCACGCTGATCTTCGACTGCGACGGCGTGCTCGCCGACACCGAGCGGTACGGGCACCTGCCCGCGTTCAACCAGACCTTCGAGGAGTTCGGCCTGCCGGTGCGCTGGTCCGAAGAGGACTACGCGCAGAAGTTGCTCATCGGCGGCGGCAAGGAGCGGATGCGCAGCCTGCTCACCCCGCGGTTCGTCGCCGAGGCCGGGCTGCCGGCCGACAGGGCCGGCCAGGACGAGGCAGTCGCGGCCTGGCACCGCCGCAAGACGGAGATCTACACGGCGATGGTCGCCGACGGGAAGCTGCCCGGCCGGCCCGGCATCAGGCGCGTCATCGCCGCGGCCGCCGACGCCGGCTGGCAGCTCGCGGTCGCCTCCACCTCGGCCGAGCCGTCCGTACGGGCCGTGCTCGAGCACGCGGCCGGGCCGGAGCTGTCCCGGGACGTGGCGGTCTTCGCCGGCGACATCGTGCCGGCGAAGAAGCCCGCGCCGGACATCTACCAGCTGGCCGTGCGGGAGCTGGTAGCCGACCCCTCCCGCACGGTCGTCGTCGAGGACTCCCGCAACGGCCTGCTTGCCGCGACGGGCGCCGGGCTGCCGGCGCTCATCACCGTCAACGGCTACACCGAGGACGAGGACTTCTCCGGCGCGGCGCTCGTCGTCAGCTCGCTCGGCGACCCGGGCGAGCCGGCCACCGTGCTGGCCAACCGGACCGCCGCCCACCCCGGCGACCTCATCGAACTGACCGACCTGGAGGCCTGCATGGCCGGACCGAATGGAGCTCCCGATGGCCGGTGACCTCGCCGACGTCGAGTTCGTCGTGCGCACGATCGCGCAGACGGCCGTGGACAACGAGAAATACTTCGGCGACCTCGATGCGGTGGTCGGCGACGGTGACTTCGGCTACTCGATGGCCCGCGGCTTCGAGGTCGTGCTGGCCGACTGGGACGGCATCGACCGCACCGACATCGCCACGTTCCTCAAGAAGGTCGCGGTGACGATCACCGGCCGCATCGGCGGCACCTCCGGGCCGATCTGGGGCACGATGTTCCTGCGCACCGCCACCACGATCGGCGACAGGTCCGAAGTGGACGCCGGCACGCTCGTCGCCGCGTTGCGGGCGGCGACCGAGGGCGTCATGGCCAGGGGCAAGGCCGAGCTCGGCGACAAGACCCTGCTCGACGCGCTCGTCCCGGCGACCGATGCGCTGGAGGAGGCGCTGCGGTCCGGCGGCGACGCGGCGCAGGCGTTCGCGACCACGGCCCGGGAGCGGGCCGACGCGACCAAGACCATGCAGGCCCGGCGCGGCCGGGCCAGCTACACCGGCGAGCGGAGCATCGGCTCCGTGGACGCCGGCGCGACCGCCGTCGCGGTCATGGCCGAACAGATCGCCGCCGGCTGGGCCGACCGGCGCTGACCGCAGCATCTGTCCACATAGGAGTGTGACGTGAAGAAGTTCGTCAACGACCCCAACAACTTCGTCCCCGAGATGCTGACCGGGATCGCCCTGGCGAACCCCGACACGCTCAAGTACGTCCCCGACTACAACCTGATCATGCGGGCCGACGCGCCCAGCGACAGCAAGGTCTCCATCATCCAGGGCTCCGGCTCCGGGCACGAGCCCGCGCACGTGATGATCGTCGGCAAGGGCATGCTCGACGCGGCGTGCCCTGGCAACGTGTTCGCGGCCCCGCCGATGGACTACGTGCTGGAGACCAGCAAGCTGCTCAACACGCCCAAGGGCGTGCTGCACCTGATCAACAACTACACCGGTGACCGGATGGCCTTCGACATGGGCAAGGAGATGGCCGAGGCCGAAGGCGTACGGATCGAGACCGTCGTCATCGACGACGACGTCGCGGTGAAGGACTCGACCTACACGGTCGGCCGGCGCGGCGTCGCCGGCAACTTCTTCGTCATCAAGGCGGTCGGCGCGGCGGCCGAGAAGGGCGCCGAGCTCGACGACCTGGTGAAGATCGGCAACAAGGTCAACTCGGTGACCCGGACCATGGGCATGGCGCTGACCTCCTGCACGCCGCCGGCCAAGGGCTCGCCGCTGTTCGAGCTCGGCGAGGACGAGATGGAGATGGGTGTCGGCATCCACGGCGAGCCGGGCCGCCGCCGGGAGAAGCTGGCCTCCGCCAACGCGATCGTCGACGAGCTGCTCGACGCGGTCGTCAGCGACCTGCCCTACCAGCAGGGCGACGACGTGGCGCTGATGATCAACGGGCTCGGCGGCACACCGATCAGCGAGCTCTACATCCTCTACGGGCGGGCCCACCAGCAGCTGGAGTCGCGCGGCATCCACGTCCGGCGCAACTACGTCGGCGAATACTGCACCTCGCTGGACATGGCGGGTGCGTCGCTCACCCTGGTCAAGCTCGACGACGAGCTCGTCGACCTGCTCAGCGCCCCGGCGGAGATCGCGATCCGCACGTTCTGAGGCAGACGCGGCCGACGACCCCGGTCCGACCGGTCGGGGTCCTCGGTCGCCGGAGCCGCTTTCCCGCCGCCACGTAGGCTGGCGCCGTCGGCGCCGGTCGGAACGAGGGGGTGAGCGGTCTGCTCGAGTCCGTGCTGACCGCCTCCCCGGCACTGGTCTACGTCGTCGTCACCGCGCTCGTGTTCGCCGAGGACGCGGTGTTCGTCGGCTTCCTCGTGCCCGGCGAGACCGCGGCGATCCTCGGCGGCGTGGCCGCCTCGCGCGGCACCGTCAGTCTGATCGGGATGACCGTCGCGGTCGTGCTGGCGGCGATCGTGGGCGACAGCGTCGGCTACGAGGTCGGCCGGCACGCCGGCCCCCGGATGCTGCGGGCCAGGATGCTCGACCGGCACCGGGAGCGGATCGACGGCGCCCGCTCGCTGCTGGCCCGGCGCGGCTCGATCGCGGTGTTCCTCGGCCGGTCGATCGCGTTCTTCCGGGCCGTGATGCCGGCGCTGGCCGGGATGGCATTGATGCCCTACCGGCGGTTCCTGGTCGCGAACGCGGCCGGCGGGCTGGTCTGGGGCGTGGCGACGGTGCTGCTCGGCTTCCTGGCCGGCAACTCCTACCAGCGGGTGGAGAAGGCGTTCGGCCGGGGCGCGGCCATCGCGCTCGCCGCCGTGGTGCTGCTCGCGCTCGGCGCCTGGATCCTGCGCCGGCGCCGCTCCGAGCGCCGCTGACGTCACGCTCGGCCGGGTGGGTTCGCCGCCAGCCAGTCGGCCGCCCGGCGCCGGGACGCCCGGCTCAGCCAGGCTTCCTGGATCACCTCGGCCAGCTCCTGTCGGGACAGCTCGCCGACCCGGCTGGCCCGCAGCAGCACGCTCAGGTGCCCGTCGAAGTGCTTGGTGGTGAAGAACGGCGTGCTCTCGTCCTGCACCAGCGCCTGCTTGTCCGCCTCGCTGCCGACCCAGAAGACGATCACGTCGTCGTACCGCTCGCCCGTCCGCGGGTCGACCGCGTCCGGCCGCGGGTTCCGGAAGAACACGAACGACTTCCGGCCCACCTGGTAGACCGGCCGGCCCGGGCCGATCTCCTCGACGGTCACGAACGGCATCCCGCCGACGATCTCGTGCACGTCCCGTACCCGCGCCCGCTTGGCCACCGGGTCACATTACGGGCGTGCGCCGGGGAGGTCGTCCGGGGCCGCCGGAGAGTCACCGGACACGCGCGTCGAAGATTCATCGGACACGCGCTGAGCCGAGGTTGGGACAGGTGTGCGGGAAGCCGACGCCGATCGAGGTGCCGAGCAGGACGACGGCCGCGTGCGGGTCGGGAGGGACCGCCTGGGCCGCGGCGGTGCCGTCGTGCACCAGCACCAGCGGCAGATCGGTGCCGACCAGGTCCCGCAGCCGGGCGGCGAGCCGGCCGGGCACGTCGGCCAGCCGGGTGTACGTGCCCAGCGGCACCCGGACCGGCTGCCCGTCCTTGACGTACGCGGCCATCGCCGCCACCACCGGCCCCGGCGGCGTGCCGGCGTCGGCCCAGGCCGTGGCCACGGTGGCGGCGACCGCCTCGGCCAGCGGCCCGCCCTGGGTGTCCTCCGGCGCGGCCGGCGCCGGCCCGAGCCGGCGCAGCGACGCCAGCCGCCCGCCCGCATACGCGGCCACCGCCCGCTTGACCAGCGTGTGCCCGAAGTCCAGGACCAGCGCGGTGCCGTCCGGCCGGGCGGCCAGCCGGGCGGCGCCGACCAGCGGCAGGTCGGTCGGGTCCGGCGCGACGACCACCCGGCAGCCGGGGCCGACCAGCCCGGCCGCCCGCTCGGCGACCACCGCCCCGAACGCCCCGGCGCACAGGCCGCCGCCGAGCCACACCGTCGTCGTCCCGGTCCACCGGTCCCACCAGGTCGCGTCCCACTCCGGCTTGACCGAGCGGTCGCCGGCCCGCAGCGCGGCCAGCAGCCGGCCGAGGCGGGTGCCGAACTCCGCGGCCACCTCCGCCGCGGCCGGCACCCCGTCGGCCAGGCACCGGTCCAGGTAGGACCGCAGCGAGCCGTTCGGCCGCAGCCCGGCCGCCACGGCCAGGTCGTGCAGCGCCGGCGCGGACAGCAGCCCGCGCGCGTCCCGCCCGTCCAGCCGGGCCCGGTTCAGCGAGGCGGCCGGGTCGAGCCGGCACGGGTCCAGGGGCTGCGCGGTCATCGCGCCAGCAGCGGGCGTACCTCCGGGCCGGGCAGGGCAGGGGCGAAGTGCCAGCCCTGCGCGGTGTCGCAGCCGGCTGTGCGCAGCCATTCGGCCTGGTCCGCCGTCTCCACCCCTTCGGCGGTCACGGTCAACCCGAGCGTGTGGCCGAGCTCGATGAGGCTGGTCGCGAGGTGCTGGTCGAGCTTGTCGCCGTCGGGGCCGCCGACCCCGGTGACGAACTCGGCGGCCAGCTTGATCTCGTGCAGCGGCAGCCGGCGCAGGTAGGCGTGGTTGGCCTGGCCGGTGCCGAAGTCGTCCACGGCGATCCGCACCCCGGTGTCGGCGAGCGCCCGCAGCGCGGTCAGCGCCGAGTCCTCGGGCCTGATGACCGCGGTCTCCAGCAGCTCCAGCTGCAGCCGCTGCGGCGGCAGCCCGGTCGCGGCCAGGATGCCGACGACGTCCGCGACCAGCCCGGGGTCGCGCAGCTGGCCGGCGGCGACGTTGACGCTGACCAGCGGCGGGTCCGGGGTCAGCCGGTCCCAGGACGCGGCCTCGGCGCACGCGGCGGCGAGCACCTGCCGGCCCAACGACACGACCAGGCCGGTCTCCTCGGCGGCGGCGATGAACCGGCCGGGCAGCAGCAGACCTTGCCGCGGGTGGTTCCACCGGACCAGCGCCTCGACCGCGTGCAGCCGGCCGTCGGCCAGCCCGACCATCGGCTGGTAGTGCACCTCGAGCGCGCCGTCCCGGACCGCGGCCGGCAGCTCGGCGGCCAGGCTCCAGCGGGCGGTGTCGGCGGCGTTGCGAGCCGGGTCGAACCGCCGCCAGCGGTTGCGGCCGTCGGACTTGGCCCAGGTCAGCGCGATGTCGGCGGACCGGAGCAGCTCGTCCACGTCGAGCCCGGCGACCCGCCGCTCGGCCAGCCCGGCGCTCGCGGTCACGGTCAGCGGCGTCGGCCCGACCTGCAGGGGCGCCCCGGCCAGCGCGTCCAGCAGCGTGGTCGCCGCCCGCACCAGGTCACCGCCGCCGGGCACGAGCAGCGCGAACTCGTCGCCGCCGAGTCGGGCCAGCAGCCGCCCGCCGGCGTGCTCGGACAGCCGCACCGCGACCGTGGCCAGCAGCCGGTCGGCGGTGTCCGGCCCGAGCGTGTCGTTGAGCGCGTGGAACCGGTCGAGGTCGAGCAGGCACAGCCCGATCGTGTCGGCCGGGGCGGCGCGGTCGAGCGTGCTGGTCAGCGCCTCGGTCAGGCCGAGCCGGTTCGGCAGGCCGGTCAGCGGGTCGTGCCTGGCCTCGTGCCAGCGCCGCTCCTCGCTGTCCCGCAGTGCCCGCTCGGCCTCGGCCCGGGCGATCATCGAGGCGCGGACGATCGTCTCCTGGTCGTCCAGCGCACGGTCCTTCAGCGCCCGGGCGTAGCCCGTCGTGGCCGCGCCGAGCAGCGCCGCCAGCCTGGACCGGTACGGCTCCCGGTCGAGCCCCGCGTCCGGCAGCAGCCGGGTGCCGAGCACCTTGACCAGCCGGCCGGAGATCTCCGGACCGGTGAAGTGCGCGCCGATCAGGTCGCTGCCCAGCTCGTACGCGGTGGCCGTGCTGAACGGCTCCGCCGACAGCGCGCGGACCAGCTCGCCGACGACGCCGGACAGGTAGTCGTCCAAGGCGTCCCGGTCGAGCGCGACGTAGCTGGTCTCGCGGGCCACGGTGGCCAGCTCCCGGACGCAGTCCTGCAGGCACTCCCGCGGCGGGGGAGCGGGCGACGGGACCGGCTGCTCGTCCGGCCGCGCGGCCACGGTCACGTCAACCGGCCTACCGCGCCGTAGCCGCTGGCCCAGCTCGCACCGCCGGCCACGTCGTCGGGGTGATCCGGCCGCCAGGCGGGCAGGAACTCGACGCCGGGGTCGACCAGCTGGACGTCGGTCAGCAGCAGTTCCAGCTCGCCCCGGCTGCGCATCTGGACGGGGGTCGAGGTCTGCTCGTACAGCTTCTCCATGATCGCCACGCCGGGAGCGGTGTCGGTGCTGCCGTGCGAGACGACCAGCCAGCTGCCCGGGGCGAGGCCGGCGGCGTACCCGGCCAGGATGCCGCGCGGGTCGCCCTCGTCGAGCACGAAGTGCAGCAGCGCGACCATGAGCAGCCCGACCGGCCGGTCCAGGTCGAGCAGCTCGGTGACGCCCGGGTGGGCCAGCAGCCCGGCGGGGTCGCGACCGTCGGCCTGCACGACCAAGGTCCGGGCGTCGCCGGCCAGGATCGCCCGGCTGTGCGCGACCGCGACCGGATCGGTGTCGACGTAGACGACCCGGGCGTCTGGGGCCGCGGCCTTGGCCACCTCGTGCACGTTGCCGACGGTCGGGATGCCGGAGCCGATGTCGAGGAACTGCCGCACGCCCTGGTCGACGAGGAAACGCACCGCGCGGCGCAGGAACGCCCGGTTGGCCTGGGCGGCCCTTGGCATGTCCGGCCAGGCTTCGAGCACCTTGCCGGCCAGTTCCCGGTCGACCGCGAAATTGTGCGAACCGCCGAGGTAGTAGTCGTACATCCGGGCCGCGTTGGGTCGGTCGAGATCAAGCTCGGCCGGTGCCCACGCCGGTCGCTCCACCGCTCCCGCCTCCGCCGTTCTCCGGTCACCGATTCCGGAAAGCATGCCACTTTCACTGCGGCTGCTACATCAGAGTCGACTATGGACACACACCGTTAGCAAGCAGGGCAAGTTGGTGACCCGCTGTGTCAGGCGGCGACGTACGGGATCGTCTGCGGCCCCTCCGGCAGCACGCACAGCGCGGCATCCGGACCCGCGGCGCCGAGCGCCTCCCGCACCGCGGTGGCGACGTCGTCGGTGTGGCCGAGGTGGGCCGCGGCCAGCTGCTCCTCCCCGAGGTAGCCGCTGTGGACCACGACCCGGGCCCTGGACTGGATCTTGGCCTGCACCTGCACCTGCCACTGGTCCGGCACGGTCTTCGGCCGGCCGCTGATCTCGGCCAGCAGCGCCTCCGGCGACCGCGCCGAGGACAGCACCTCCTGGTAGGAGCCGTGGTTCGGGAAGCCGTCGCGGCACTCGGCCGCGCAGACGATCACGCCGCCCTCGCGGACCACCTGGGCGGCGGCGCTCATCCCCTTGACCGCCTGGTAGAGGTTCTGGTCGAGCGGGAAGCCTGAGTTCGTCGTGACGACCACATCGAAGTAGCGGTCGACCGGGCGCATCGCCACCACCCTTGCGGTCTCGATCGCCGCCTTGTGCATGGCGAACATCTCGCCGCCGAAGGCCTCGACGATGTCCTGGTCGCGGTTGAGGACCACGTCGAGGGCGAAGTCGACGCCGGTGCCGGCCGCGATGGCGCGGACGTCGTCGTGCACCGGGTTGCCCTCGGTGATGCCCCAGCGGGCGTCAGGGTGGCCGATGCGGCGGGCGTCGTGCAGCGTGAGCACGGTGTCCAAGCCGGCCAGGCCGGGCGCGACCATCTTCGGGCCGCCGGAGAAGCCGGCGAAGAAGTGCGGCTCGACGAAGCCGGTGGTGATCTTCACGTCGGCGGCGCACCACTCCCGGTTGAGCCAGACCGGAACGCCGTCGCCGAACGTGCCGACCCACTGCAGGGTCGAGTCGTCCCGGGCGTCGTGGTTGACGATGCGGACCCGGTCGACGGTCTGCGCGCCGAACATCTCCACCAGCTCGTCGCGGGTGTTGGCGCGGTGGGTGCCGGTCGCGACCAGCACGGTGACGTCGTCGGGCCGGACGATCCCGTCCAGCTCGTCGAGCACGGCCGGGATCATCAGCTGCCGCGGCTGCGGCCTGGTGCCGTCGCAGGCGGAGATCGCCACGGTCTGGCCCGGCCTGACCTGTTCCCGCAGCGGGGGCCCGGCGACCGGCTCGCGCAGCGCCCGGCGCAGCACGGCCCTCTGGTCGGCCGCGGCGTCCCGGTGCTCCGGCGCGACGACCACCGCCTCCTCCGGGAAGTCGGTCTCCAGTCCGCCACGGCCGTACGCGAGTCGCACCTTCATGCCGACAACCCTCCGCCCACCCGGTCCCCGCCGCAACGCCGGTGCGCTCGGCGGCCCACCCCGGCGCCCCAACGGTCCCCCGCACCGGGCGGCCCCATGTCTCTGCTCTGCGCGGCGGCGCAGAGACGTGGTCGTCGAGTGTGCGACGTCCCGGCTCCGTCGGGAGCCCAGTCGGGTCCGGGGGCGACTACGTCTCTGCTCCACGCGGCGGCGCAGAGGCGCGCCCTCGGGACAACCCCGGCCGGTCCGGGGGACGCGTGGCGGAGTGACTACGTCTGTGCTCCGCGAGCCGGGGCAGAGCCGTAGCCGCCCTGGTGCTCTGCCGGGTTGGGGGCCAGCTGCGTCTCTGCTCCACGCGGCGGCGCAGAGACGTAGCCGCCCGGGGGAGGATTGTGCGCCCTGAGAAGCCTTGCGGTCGGACCATGCGGCGGTGCGCCGGGCCGGCTCAGCCCGCCAGGTGGGCCCAGTCGGCCGCCGCCGCGGCGGACCAGGCGGCGTGCCGGCGGCGGAACAGCGCGGCGGCCCGGATCCCGCTCCAGCGCGGCGGCAACAGCGCCCTCGGCAGTTCCGGGTCCACCGCGGGGAACCGGCGCCAGGCGTGCACCAGCTCGACCAGCCGGGTCAGCGGATCCCCGGCCGGCGCCGTGAACTCGGCCAGGAACTCCCGGTAGCCGGCTTCGATGCCGGCCAGGTCCCAGGCCTGGCGCACCATCGCGGCCAGGTCGCCCCGCCCGGCGTGCTCGGAGACGAACATCTGCGCCCCGGCCAGGCCGGCCCCGGCCAGCACCGACTCCACCTCGGCGACCCGCTCGGCGTGCGGGCTGATCCACAGCCCCGGCGCGGCGTTGCCGAGACCCGCCCAGGTCAGCCGGGTGCGCAGGTGGTGGCGCGCGGCCCGGTCCGCCTCCGGCGCGCGGGCCAGCACCAGCAGCCAGCGCCCGTCCCAGTCCGGCAGCGCCGCGCCGAAGCCGTAGATCCGCTCGGTGCCCTCGGTGAGCAGCCGCTCGCCGGCCGGGGTGAGCCGCCAGCGGGTCCGGCGACCGACCCGTTCCGCCGCCAGCCAGCCGTCGCTCGCCGTCCGCATGAGCGCCTGCCGGGTCGCTTTCTCCTCGATCCCCAGCCGGCCGAGCACGTCGATGAGCGCGGAGGTCCAGGCCAGCCCGCCGGCCGGCAGCACGAACTCGCCGAGCACGGTGAGCAGCAGCCCACGCGCGCTTTCCGCACCGGCCGCGTGCCGCCGCGACATGCTCGGTGCACTCATGCGACCTCCCATGTTCTACGGCAGCTTGACGCTACGGCATGGACATGTAGAGCATGAAGCATGACGACGGTCGAGTTCCGGACGGCCCCGGACGCGTACCGGCACTGGAAGCTCAGCATCGACGGCTCGGTCGCCACGCTGGCGATGGACGTCGCCGAGGACGGCGGCCTGGTCCCCGGCTACGAGCTCAAGCTCAACTCCTACGACCTCGGCGTCGACATCGAGCTGCACGACGCGGTCCAGCGGCTGCGGTTCGAGCACCCGGAGGTGCGCGCGGTCGTGCTCACCAGCGCCAAGGACAAGGTCTTCTGTGCCGGTGCCAACATCAGGATGCTGGCCGCCTCGCCGCACCCGTGGAAGGTGAACTTCTGCAAGTTCACCAACGAGACCCGCAACGAGATCGAGGACGCGACCGTCCACTCCGGACAAACATACCTTGCCGCGGTCAACGGCACCGCCTCCGGCGGCGGCTACGAGCTCGCGCTTGCCTGCGAGCACATCATGCTCGTCGACGACCGTTCGTCCGCCGTCTCGCTGCCCGAGCTGCCGCTGCTCGGCGTGCTGCCCGGCACCGGCGGGCTGACCCGGGTGGTCGACAAGCGGCACGTGCGCCGCGACCTGGCCGACTGGTTCTCGACCCGGTCCGAGGGCGTGGGCGGCCGGAAGGCGGTGCAGTGGCGGCTGGTCGACGAGGCGGTGCCGCGGGCCAGGTGGGACGAGACGGTCGCCACCCGTGCCGCCGAGCTTGCCGCGCGCTCCGACCGTCCACAGGAGACCGGCATCGTGCTCCCGCCGCTGGACAAGGATCGCACCGACACCACGATCGGCTACCGGCACGTCACCGCCGACCTCGACCGCGACGGCGGCCTGGTCGAGATCACCGTACGGGGACCGCAGCAACCGCCGGCCGGGCTCGGCGCCGACTCGTGGTCGTTGGCGATGGCCCGGGAGCTGGACGACCTGATCCTCGACCTGCGCACCAACGAGCCGGAGCTGGGCACCTGGGTGCTGCGCACGGCCGGCGACCCGGCCGCCGTGCTCGCGCACGACGAACAGCTGCTCGCCGACACCGGCTGGTTGGCCAACGAGATCGTGCACTTCCTGAAGCGGACGCTGAAGCGGCTGGACGTCACCAGCCGCAGCCTGGTCGCGCTGATCGAGCCGGGCTCGTGCTTCGCCGGCAGCCTGCTGGAGCTGGCGCTGGCCGCGGACCGCTCGTTCCAGCTGGCCGGCGTGTTCGAGGATGTCGATCCCGACGCGGAGCCGGCCACGGTCACGGTGGGACCGATGAACCTCGGCCCGGTGCCGATGGGAAACGGCCTGACCCGGCTGCGCACCCGGTTCTGGGGCGACGCCGAGGGGTGCAAGCGCGCCGAGGAGGCGGTCGGCCGCCCGCTGGAGGCCGCGGAGGCCGCGGAGCTCGGCCTGGTGACGTTCGCCCCGGACGACATCGACTGGGCGGAGGAGGTCCGCATCGCGCTGGAGGAGCGGGCCAGCTTCAGCCCGGACGCGCTGTCCGGCCTGGAGGCCAACTACCGGTTCACCGGGCCGGAGACGCTGGAGACGAAGATCTTCGGCCGGCTGTCCGCCTGGCAGAACTGGATCTTCACCCGACCGAACGCGGCCGGTCCGGACGGCGCGCTGCGCAAGTTCGGCACCGGTCAGCGCGCCGACTTCGACCGGAAGCGGGTCTGAGCTCATGAAGGCTGTGCCGGCCCGCGGGCCTCTCCGCTCCGCTCCTCGCTCGTTCCTCGCTGCGATGCTCACTCCGGAGGCCCGCTCATGAAGGCTGATTACGAGGAGAAGATCCCGAACAACGTCGAGCTCAAGGAGGACCGCCGGCTGCAGCGGGCGCTGGAGTCCTGGCAACCCAACTTCCTCAACTGGTGGGAGTCGATGGGTCCGGCGCTGCCGACCGAGGACGTCTACCTGCGCACCGCGGTCAACGTCGGCCGCGACGGCTGGGCCCACTTCGACCACGTGGCGATGAAGGACTACCGCTGGGGCATCTTCCTGGCCGACCGGGAGAAGGACCGGACCATCGGCTTCGGCCAGCACAGGGGCGAGCCGGCCTGGCAGAAGGTGCCGGGCGAATACCGGGCGGACCTGCAGCGGCTGATCGTCATCCAGGGCGACACCGAGCCGGCCAGCGTCGAGCAGCAGCGCAACCTCGGTGCCATCGCCCCGTCCCTGTACGACCTGCGCAACCTGTTCCAGGTCAACGTGGAGGAGGGCCGGCACCTCTGGGCGATGGTCTACCTGCTGCAGGCGTACTTCGGCCGGGAGGGGCGCGAGGAGGCCGAGGAGCTGCTGCACCGCAACTCCGGCAGCGAGGACGCGCCGCGCATTCTCGGCGCGTTCAACGAGGAGACGCCGGACTGGCTGTCGTTCTACATGTTCACCTACTTCACCGACCGGGACGGCAAATACCAGCTCGGCACGCTGAAGGAGTCGGCCTTCGACCCGCTCAGCCGCACCTGCGAGTTCATGCTCAAGGAGGAGGCCCACCACATGATGGTGGGCACCACCGGGGTCGACCGGGTGGTCGAGCGCACCGCTCAGGTCATGGTCGAGAACGACACCGACGACGTGGGCGGGCTCGGTGTCGTCCCGCTGGACGTGATCCAGAAATACCTCAACTTCCACTACTCGGTGAGCCTCGACCTGTTCGGCGGGGACACCTCGACCAACGTGGCGAACTACTACACCGCCGGGCTCAAGGGCCGCTGGATGGAGGGCCGGCGCAAGGACGACCACAAGCTCACCGACGAATCCATCCACGTCGACGCGCTGGTCGACGGCGACATCGGCACGACAGAGGTCGCCGCGCTGGTCGGGCTGAACACCGACCTGCGCCGGGAATACATCGCCGACTGCCAGGGCGGGGTCAAGCGGTGGAACCGGATCCTCGAGCAGGCCGGGCTGCCCCGGCGGCTGGCCCTGCCGCACGTGGCGTTCAACCGCAAGGTGGGCGCGTTCGCCGGCATCGAGGCGGCCCCGGACGGCCGCCGGCTGACGGCGGACGAGTGGGCGGCCGAGCGCGGGAAGTGGCTGCCGACCGAGACCGACAAGACCTACGTACGCTCACTGATGCAGCCGGTCCACGAGCGTGGCAAGATCGCGGCCTGGATCGCCCCGCCGAAGCAGGGGATCAACGGCAAGCCGTTCGACTACGACTACGTGCACCTTGCTTAGCGGGGGTTGAGGGAGCGCCGCGATGACCCGGTTCAACGCCTGTGACTACCTGCTGGACCGGCGGATCGAGGCCGGCGACGGGCCGCGGCTCGCGCTGACCGGCCCGGCCGGCGACGTGACCTACACCGAGTTGCACGAGCGGGTCGTCCGCACCGCGGCCGGCCTGCGCGCGCTCGGGCTGCAACCCGAGCAGCGGGTGCTGATGTTCATGGCCGACTCGCCCGAGTTCGTCGTGGTCTACCTGGCCGCGATGCGGACGGGTGCGGTGCCGGTGCCGGTGTCGACGATGTCCCGCGCCGACGGCCTGGTCGAGCTGCTGCGCGACTCCCGGGCCAGGCTGCTCGCGGTCAGCCCCGAGTTCGCCGACCTCGCCGCCGTGGCCGCGGCGTCCGCCCCGGAGTTGCGCGGCATCCTCGCCACCGGCCCGGTGCCGAGCCCGCTGCCGGTGTACCCGCTCGACGAACTGTCCGGTGTGGACGGTTCGGTGCACGACACGGACGAGGACGACCCTGCGTTCTGGCTCTACACCTCCGGCACGACCGGCATGCCGAAGGCGGCGATGCACCGGCACGGCTCGGTCGCCGTGGTGTGCGAGACGTACGGGTCGCAGGTGCTCGGGATCCGGCCCGACGACCGCTGCCTGTCCGCGGCCAAGGCGTTCTTCGCCTACGGGCTGGGCAACAGCCTGCTGTTCCCGCTGTCCGTGGGCGCGGCCGCGGTGCTGGAGCCGGCACCGTCCCGGCCGGACGCACTGGTCGAGCGGGTCAGGGAGTATGGGGCGACGCTGTTCTTCGCCGGCCCCACGTTCTTCGCGAACATGCTGCGCGCTCAGCTGCCGGTCGCCGCGCTGGCCGGCGTGCGCATGGCGGTGAGCGCCGGCGAGGCGCTGCCGGCCGCCCTCTACCAGCGCTGGACCGGCCACTTCGGCGTTGACATCCTCGACGGCATCGGCATGACCGAGATGCTGCACATCTTCCTCTCCAACCGGCCCGGCGAGGTGCGGCCGGGCACCACCGGCGTCGCCGTGCCCGGCTACGACCTGAGGATCCTCGGCGACGACGGGCGCGAGGTCGACCCCGGCGTGCCCGGCACGCTGTTCGTCCGCGGCGAGTCGACCGCCACCGGCTACTGGTCCCGCTACGCGGCGTCCCGCCAGGTCTTCCAGGGCGAGTGGCTGCGCACCGGCGACACGTACGTGCGCACCGAGGACGGCTACTACAGCTGTCTCGGCCGCACCGGCGACATGCTCAAGGCCAGCGGGATCTGGGTCACGCCGGCCGAGGTGGAGGAGCGGCTGCTCGCCCACGACGCGGTCGCGCAGGCGATCGTGGTCGCCGCGACCGACGCCGACGGCCTGGAGAAGCCGGTGGCGTACGTGGTGCTGCGGGACGGCGCGGAGGCCACCGAGGACGAGCTGATCCAGTTCTGCCGGGCCGGCCTGCCGTCGGTGAAGCGGCCGCGCCGGATCCTGTTCGTGGATGGTTACCCGACCACCGCGACCGGCAAGATCCGCCGGGTCGAGCTGCGCGAGATGGCGGCGACCGTGCTGATCGACCCGCTGCCGCCGGCGGAGGCGGCCGTGGCGGAGACGGTCACCTGATGCTGGACGGGCGCCCGCTGGTCGACGTGCACCTGCACGCGGCGCGGCTGCCGACGCTCAAGCCGGCCTGGCGGACCTGGGCGCAGGAGTTCGGCGACACCGGGCTGATCGACGCGGTCTACGACGCCGACGGCACCGTCGACCCGGCCCGGTTCGACGCCTACCTGGCCGCCGAGGGCGTAGACGTCGCACTGCTGTTCGCCGAATACAGCCCCAAGGTGACGGGGATCCAGGCGGTCGAGGACCTGCTGCCGCTGACGGCGCACTCGGACCGGATGCGGCTGGTCGCGAACGTCAACCCGCACCTGCACTACCCGGTGGAGGAGGAGCTGGCCCGCCAGCTCGGGCTCGGCGCGGTCGCCTGCAAGGTGCACCCGGTGCACGGCGGCTTCCCGGCCAACGACCGCGCGATGTACCCGGCGTACGCGCTGTGCCAGGACGCCGGGATCCCGCTGGTCGTGCACTGCGGTACCTCGACGTTCCCCGGCTCGATGAACGCGTACGGCGACCCGATCCTGCTCGACGACGTGCTGCGCGAGTTCCGGTCCCTGGACGTGGTGCTCGCCCACGGCGGCCGCGGCTGGTGGTACGACGCGGCCGCGTTCCTCGCGCTGTCGCACGAGCGGGTCTGGATCGAGCTGTCCGGGCTGCCGCCGTCCCGGCTGCGCGACTACTACGCCCGGCAGAGCTGGTCCCGGCTGACCCGGAAGATGATCTTCGGTACGGACTGGCCCGGGGTGCCGGGAATCGCCCGGAACGCCCGGGCGGTCGCCGCGCTCTGCCCGTCCGACGAGGTCGCCAAGCTGGTGCTGGCCGGCAACGCGGCCAGGGTCTACAACCTCAAGCTGCCGGCCTGACCGGTCCGTGTACGGTGCGGTGTCCCCGCATCCGAACGGAAAAGGACTGACCCACGTGGCCGACACGCTCAAGGCAAGCCTTCTCGACAGCGACCGCCGGAGCGCGGTCGTGGCGGACCTGCAGGACTTCGTCGACCGGGAGGTCGCCGGCAAGGGCGGCCTGTCCGGCGGGGTCGTCAAGACCGGGTACGCCGCGGTGAAGAGGGTCAGGCCCGGCATCATCCGGAGCGCGATCGACAGCATGCTGGACGAGTTCGTCACCGCGCTGGAGCCGCACTGGGCCGCGTACCAGTCGCAGCCGGTGCCGGGTTTCGGCGCGTTCCTCGCCGGCCGGCCGCACGAGGTCGCGCAGTCGCTGCTCGCGGTCACCGACCGGCGGGCCGAGCGGTCCAGCCGGGCGGCGGTGACCAGCGTCTACGGGAAGCTGCGCCCCAAGGGCGAGCAGAACGTCATCGAGGCGCTGCCTCGTCTCGGCGACCTCGTCGAACGCCACGCCGGCTAGCACTCCGCCGTCAGGCCCCCTTCGGTTTCGCGCCGGAGGGGGCCTGCTCGTGCCGCCGTTCGGGTGATTCTGAACCGGTCACGTGGCTGTCCCTTTGACAAGTTGGACCGATCGGATGGGCGAAATTCCGGTAGTGCGTCTGTCACCGTGCGTGTGTCCTAATCTCCTCACAGGAGGAACGCATGCGCCGTCCGACAGTGCCGGCCGTCCTCGCTGCCTGCGCGGCAGCGGTGATCGCCTGGACCGGTGCCGCGGGCGCGGCCACAGCCGCCCCTGGCAGCAGTGTCGCCGCACCTACCGGTGCGACCGTCACCGCTCCCGCGAAGCCAGCCGCCAAGACCACCACCGCCACCTACTCGCACGCCTGCTCGACCGCGGTCGCCAAGGGCTTCGCCCACTGCGACGCGCTCGTCCGTACGGACCGCGGGGCGAAGGCCGTCCAGCCCAACGCGCTGCCCGCCGGTCTCGGGCCGGCCGACCTGCAGAGCGCGTACAAGCTGCCGAGCTCGACCGCCGGCTCCGGCCAGACCGTGGCGATCGTTGACGCCCAGGACGACCCGAACGCCGAGTCCGACCTCGCCACCTACCGCTCGACGTACGGGCTGCCGCCGTGCACGACCGCGAACGGCTGCTTCCGCAAGGTGAACCAGAACGGCGCCGCCTCGCCGCTGCCGGCGGCCGACGCGGGCTGGGCGGGCGAGATCTCCCTGGACGTCGACATGGTCTCGGCGATCTGCCCGAACTGCCACATCCTGCTGGTCGAGGCGAGCTCCGCCAGCCTGGCCAACCTGGGCACCGCGGTGAACCGGGCGGTCACGATGGGCGCGAAGTACGTCTCCAACTCCTACGGCGGCGGCGACAGCGCGCCGAGCTCCGCGTACGCCCACCCGGGCGTCGC
>Ga0308175_100000541_pt1 | contig 25804 bp, 16 predicted proteins | sample PhyCR1_3_FD_203893 | JGI IMG/M metagenome (GOLD analysis project Ga0308175, IMG submission 203893) | Soil microbial communities from UC Gill Tract Community Farm, Albany, California, United States - DLSLS.C.R1 | ecosystem: Environmental > Terrestrial > Soil > Agricultural land | place: USA...
AGGGGCCGGGGCACATCCCCATGCACCTGATCAAGGAGAACATGGACCGCCAGCTCGAGGCCTGCGGCGAGGCCCCGTTCTACACCCTGGGACCGCTGACCACCGACATCGCGCCCGGCTACGACCACCTCACCTCGGCGATCGGCGCGGCGATGATCGGCTGGTACGGCACGGCGATGCTCTGCTACGTCACCCCCAAGGAGCACCTGGGGCTGCCCAACCGGGACGACGTCAAGCAGGGGGTGATCGCCTACAAGATCGCCGCCCACGCGGCCGACCTGGCCAAGGGGCACCCGGGAGCGCAGGTGCGCGACAACGCGGTGTCGAAGGCCCGCTTCGAGTTCCGCTGGGAGGACCAGTTCAACCTCGCGCTCGATCCGGACACCGCCCGCGCCTATCACGACGAGACCCTGCCGCAGGAGGGGGCCAAGGTCGCCCACTTCTGCTCGATGTGCGGCCCGCACTTCTGCTCGATGAAGATCACCGAGGAGGTCCGCGAGTACGCCGCCAGGCAGGGGATGGAGGAGGAGAAGGCGCTGGCCGAGGGGATGAAGGAGAAGGCGGAGGAGTTCCGGAAGGGCGGGGCGGAGATCTACGTGTAAAGCCGCGAAAGGCGGGACGGCCCCGGCGGGCCGTCCCGCGGCGCTCTTCTAGACCTCTTTTTTCGCGATCTTCTCCAGGGCGCTGATCGACGGCGCGAAGAAGTAGCCGCCGCCGGTCGGGATCACCCAGTCGACCGTGGTCTTGACCATCTCCCGGTGGATCTTGCCGTCCTTGCCTTTGAGCGGCAGGACGAAGGTCCGTTCGCGGTCCCCCTGGCCGTTCTGCCCGATGATCAGATCGAAGCCGGAGCGGAGCTCGCCGTGCTCGGGCTTGTCCTTGAAATCAGGGTTGTTGGCCCACTGGGTCTGCACGAACTCGAACTGCTCCTCGATCGACGTCTGATAGGCGAGGAACAGCAGGCCGCGGTCCCCGGAGTCCTTGAGGTCCGGCGCGGGGTTGGGCGGGAACGGCGGGCCGAACGGGATACCGCGCCGCAGGAGCCGGTGCGTCTGCGTGGTGACCTCGCCGATCTCCGGGCTCAGGGTGCCGTGGTCGTTGCGCGGATAGGCCTTGCGGATGTGGGCGGCGAAGGGGCAGGTGGTCCCGACGTCGTCCGGCTCGGCTTCCGGGGTGTCCGCGGGGCAGAGGCAGTCCGCCTTCTGCGCCGGGGGCTGGGCCTCCTGTCCCGCCTCCTCCTCCGAGGCGAATTCGAAGAAGTTGTTGACGCAATCGTTGCCGGCGAGCGCCGGATCGTCGTGCTCGGGCGCTCGCATGACCGGAGCGCCGCTCTTCCAGCGCCCCACGACCTTGGCGCCGAACAGGCCGGCGCCCAGCCCGAGCCTCTCCCCTTCCTCGGCCAGGAACCGGTGGAAGCCGGGGACGTCCTGCCGCAGCCGGCGGAAGACGAGATAGGAGCCGTCCTGCGCCCAGTCGGGGGCCACGGGCTTGCCGTCCGGATGCAGGGAATTCGGCCCCTTGACGGTGATGTCCGGCGCGTCCGGGTCCTGTCCGGGGTAGCCGAAGATGAACTCGCCGGGCCACAGCAGGTCCTGGCCGGGCTTGCCTTGGTCGGGATTGTTCGGATTCTGGCGCGGCGTGAAGACCGAGTGGGGATCGGGAGAGGTCCGGCCCCGGAGGCCCGGTTGCGACACGCCGTCGAGGAAGCCGAACTGCTCGTGGCCGGTGAGCGGCTGCGGCAGCACCGCGCCGTGCTGCTTGTGGATGATCCGCACGCCGCACCGCACCGGCTGGCCGTCCGGCGTGCGCGCCGCGTAGATGCTGTCCTCGATCCGTTCCACCTCGGCGAAGAGGTCGTCGCGGTCGTCCGCGGCGAAGATCAGGACGACGTCGGCCTCGGTCTCCTCGGTGCCGCCGACCACCCAGGTTTTGGGGCTCCCCTCGCCGCGGATGGGATCTCCCAGGTCTTCCGAGCGTTGGCGCAGGCCCGCCCGGAAAGCCGGATCGGTGAACTTCTCGGCCTCCCGGGGGGCCAGCTTGTACAGGCCACGGTACGAGATCGCCAGGTTCATCCAGGTCGCCTGCACCGTCCGCGAGTCCCCCCGGCGGGTGCGGATCTCCTTGAACAGCCGGTTGAAGGCGAGCACCTCGGCGGTGGTAGCGACGAAGGGGGTGAGATCCTTGAGCCACTGCCGGAACTGCTCGACGTCCGTGATCTGGAGGAAGATGAGCGTCTGGTAATCCTTGTTGAACCCGGCCAGAATGTTGCCCTGGATGTTCCGGACGTTGAGGACCGGCTCGTCGGGCGCCGCCGGCTGGCATGGAGATGGTTTGTCGGTGTGGAAGAGGGACGGGGCTGGTGCTTCGCGGGCGGGTTGGTGCGGGATCATGGCATTCCTCCTTCAATCGGGCCTGCAAAAGAGAGACGGACGAATTCACGGTTTTCCAAACCGGCGGCCTGTGCGGCCCTTGGAAAACGGTCCTGGAGATTACAGGCGAGGGAGATGGGTGTTTCGTTTCAGCTTGGAGGCCGAAGGATATCGGACGATGAGGGAAAACACCTCCCCGAGCACCGGATGGACATCCGCCGCAACCCCGATCTCCAGACGGTCCGCGGCCTCTCGCATCGCCGTCGCGCCATCCGCCACCGGCAAAGGCCACCGCAGACTCAGCCGGTTCAACCCCCGGCGCAGATCCTTACGATCGATCCGGAAAGCGCGCTTCGTCCAACGTTCCGTAGCTTCTAGGGTCCCCAGATCGCAACCGTCTACCGCGATCCTCACCGGCCCCGCACTGGGCACGCGTAAGGTGATCTCCAGATCGATATCCCGCTCGCCGTCGCAGATCAGGCAGAACGACATCTCCGGCCAGGGGCTGCGGAGAGTGGCGCGGCGGGTGAGATCCTCGAAATCCATCACCTCGGGGTAAAATCTTTCCAAGGGCTCCCAGAGGTAGACCGGAGCGAGGAGCTCCGTCCCCTCCTCGCGGATGGCGAGGTGCTCCAGTAGGAGGCGGTCGATGGTTTCGCTTACTGAATGGCCCCGGCGCTCCAGGACGGCGCGGATGGTCTCGATCAGGTCGGCGTCGAGGTGATCCCAGCGCCAGCCGTGCTGGAGGGTGAGGCGGTAGGGGGAGGCGAGGTTGCGCTGCTGGGCCGCGGTCAGCACGGCGGGGCAGGGGGCGCAACGGGCGGCGACGAGGTCGAGCATCGTCTCGGCGATCCCCGGCGAGGCGTCGAGCGCGGCCTCGCACCAGTGCTCCAGGATTGGGCGCTTGGAGCCGGTCGGCAGCAGGCGATGGGCGGTATGGATGGCGGCGCCGAAGCGTGCGGTGGCCTCGGCTTCGGGGGAGATCGCGGGAAGCGACAGGCGGGGGAGGAGCCGCTGCCAGTCCTGAGTTTCATCGATCATCCCCGAGAGATTGAGCACCTGGGCAGCCACGGCGGCCATGGCGAGGTGGATCCCCTCCAGGGTTAGGTGACAGTAGTCGAGGAAGAGCCGGCGATCCGGAAGGTTGAAGACCTCCCGGAGATCCACCGGGATGAAACCGTGGCGCCGCGCCGCCTCCCGTAACAGCTCGCGGGCCTCTGTGGTGGCCTGGGGCGCGCTCAGAAAGGCGAGGGTGGCGTAGCGGGCGGCGTCGATCTCGGCGAGACAGGCCTGGCGGGCCGCCTCGCGATCTCCCAGGCCCAGATGGGCCCGGGCGAGGAGCCTCCAGGTCGAAGAGCAGGCGCCGCCGTCGAGGACCTTCAGGGATTGGGCGGCTTCGAGCGCGCCGCGAAAGTCGCCGCGGTCGAGCCTTTCGATCGTCTTCGCGTAGAGCTCGTGCCAGCGGGCCGTGCCGTCCCCAACCAGCCAGACCGGCGGCTGGCGCGTCTCCCAATCGATCAGGTTGACCTCGGGGATGACCAGGACGACCGGGACGCCCACCGCCCAGGCGATCTCGGAGATGGCGCCGAGCGCCGCGTCCGCCCTCTCCCGGAGCCACTCCTCCGCCTGCCGGACCGGCCCCGCGACGCCCCCCTCCCGCAACGTCCGGCCGTAGCGCTGCCGCGCCAGCACGGACGGCGCGTAGGGGGAGACCTCCGGCGTCTCCAGCAGGTTCCAGTTGTTGCCGGCGAAAAGTACGAGGACGTCCGGGTTGATCTGCAGCGAGGTCCGGACCGTCTCGGCGAGGCCGCCGAGGGTCTCATTAGTGCGGGCGAGATCGATCACCTCGAAATTGCCCTCGCCGCCTGTCTCCCGGAACTGCCGCTCGAGCACCTGGGCCGGCGTGACGTGCGGCGCGTAGAGGTAGCCCGCCGCGACCGATTCGCCGAAGAGGACGACCCTCAGGGGGAGCTCGGCTTTCTTGCGCCGCAGGACCTTCGTGGCCGCGAAGTGATCCCCGAGCGGCTGCGGGTCGGGGCGGACCCAGACCGTCTCGCCATCGATCTCTCTTGGTTGCCAGATGCTGATCGGCTCCGGCGGGCGCGGCAGGGGGCGCGGCTCCGGCGCGGGCGGCTTGCCGAGCAGGCCGGCGGCCTGGAGGAGCCGGGCGGCGCGGAGACCCTCGGGAGTGGCGAGGAGCTTGGCGAGCTCGTCGAAGAGGGGCCTCATACGAAGGTGTACAGGTCCTCGCTGATGGCGCTCTGTCCCCGGGCAAAACCGCTGCGCGAGCGCTCGCGCCAGGCGGGGAGGAGGTCGGCCCAGTGGGCTGGAAGCATGGCGCGGTCGATCAGGAAGTCCTCCAGGACCACGGCGTCGATGCCGGAAACCCCCATGCAGGAGAGGGCGTCCACCGGGGAGGCGACGATCGGCTCGCCGCGCACGTTGAAGGAGGTGTTCACCAGCAACGGACAGCCGGTGCGCCGGTGGAAGGCCTCCAGCAGGGCGGCGTAGCGGGGGGACATCCCGGGATCGACCGTCTGCGGGCGCGCCGAGCCGTCGACGTGAGTGACGGCGGGCAGGTCGAGCGGCGAGATCACCCGGCAGGTCTCCAGCATGTAGGGGGACGGGTGATCGAGATCGAAATGCGCGGCGGCATGGCTGGCGAGGACGCTGGGGGCGAAGGGGCGGAACGCCTCGCGCTTCTTGACCAGCCGGTTCAGCCGGTCGCGCATCCCCGGGTCGCGCGGATCGGCCAGCAGGCTCCGGCCGCCGAGCGCCCGGGGGCCGAGCTCCAGCGGACCGTGAAACCAGCCCACCACCTGGCCGCTCGTGAGGCGGTCCACCACCGCCTCCAGCAGGTCCGCCTCCCGGCCGCGGAAGTCGTGGGCCTGGATCCCGGTGGCGGCGAGGAGCCCGGCGATCTCGTCCGCGCTCCAGCGGGGCCCGAGATAGACGTGGCGCAGCGGCTCGGGGCGCTTCCCCGTGAGCTGGGCATGGGCCAGGGCGGCGGCGCCGAGGCACCCGCCGGAGTCTCCGGCGGCGGGCTGGACGAACAGCCGCTCGAACGGGCCCTCGCGCAGGATGCGGCCGTTGGCCACCACGTTGAGCGCCACGCCGCCTGCCATGCAGAGGTCGGGGAGCCCTGTCCGCTCATGGAGCCAGAGGGCTTTGGCGAGCAGGATCTCCTCCAGCACGGCCTGGAGGCTCCGCGCCACGTCCTGATGGAAGCGGGTGATCTCCGCCTCAGGGCGCCGCGGCGGCTCGCCGAAGAGGCGGGGGAGGGCGTCCGAATACATCCGCCGGCCGCGGACGAAATCGAAATAGTCGAGGTCCAGCCGGTACTGCCCCTCCGGTCCGGGCGAGACGAGCCGGCGCATCTGATCGAGGTAGCGCGGCTCGCCGTAGGGGGCGAGGCCCATCACCTTGTACTCGCCGTCGTTGACCTCGAAGCCGAGATAGGAGGTGAGCGTGGCGTAGAGCAGCCCCAGGGAGTGGGGGAAGTCGACCTCCTCGAACAGCTCGACCTCGGCGCCCCGCCCGCGGCCGTAGCTGGTGGTGGCCCACTCGCCCACGCCGTCCACGGTGAGCACGGCGGCCTCCGGGAGATCCGAGAGCAGGAACGCGCTGGCCGCGTGCGAAAGGTGGTGATCGAAAAAGAGGATCGGTCCCTCCCACCCCAGCCCCTCGCGGATCGCCCGCTCGGGAGCCCCCGGATCGAGCCACGGCAGGTCCGGGGACGCGCCCTCCGGGATGCCGGCCCAGAGCTGCCGGGAGAGCTTCTTGAGGGGCGACTCGTAATAGGCGACGGCCTCGAGGTCCGTGATGCCGAGGCCGCCCGCCTGCAGGCAGAAGCGGAAGGCGGAGACCGGCAGCCGCGGGTCGTGCTTGACGCGAGAGAACCGCTCCTCCTCGGCCGCCGCCACCAGCCGGCCGTCCTGGAGCAGGCAGCAGGCGGATTCGTGGAAGAAGGCGGAGAGGCCGAGGACGTTCATGGCTGGCTCGCTGAGCTTACGGCAGACGGCTGTACAGCGCCTCATAGTGCGGCCGCCCCTTGCGGATGTCCTGGAGCTTGCCGGCGGCGGACATCCTCCGCAGGGCGATCGATACCAGGCGCGGGGAGAGCGGACGCCGGAGGGCGTTGCGGAAGCGCCGGTTGATCTCGGCGGTGAGCTCGGCCGCTCCGAAGGGGTGGCCGGGGGCCTTCTCGCCGAGCACCCGGTCGATCATCCGTGGCAGCGTCAGCCGCTTCCCCAGCTCCGGGAGCGGCTCGGCGGCCGGCAGCGCCGGCGCGGGACGGCTGGCGAGCTCGACCGCGGTGGCCGCCGCGGCCTCCAGGGCGGCGAGGTTCCGGGTCAGCGCCTCCAATTCGGCGGCGTGCACCGCCCGGCGGTCCCGATGGAGGGCCTCCTGCTCGGCGTGAAACGCCTCCTGCCTGCGGTGGAGCTCGATCTGCGTCCGCAGCCGGCCCACGATCTCGCTCAGCGAAAGCTCGGTCATCTCCGAAATCCCCCCGGCCTGATGCGACGTCGTCTCGGTCGCCTGACATTGTACGCAGTACGCTGCGAGACCGTACCGTTATCCTCCGAATCGTGCTGCGATGCCCGCGGCTGTGATCCGTTTGTTGCAGGCCCGCGCGGGCTTGCAGCAGACCCGCGCGGGTTTACGAATCATTTAAGGCTCATTGCTGGGAGCTACGGATGAAGGCGGGATTGTGCTGTGAATCAGGATGCGAAAGTGAAAGGCTCGCATCATCGCGGCCTGCTGGCCGGCCGTGGGCCCCAGGGCCTGCGGGCTCTGGCGAGGAACAGGCAGCAATTCGAGAGCGAATCGCTGCCTGAATCGGCGGGCCTGCAACAGATTCCCGGCCGCGAAGGGGGGGCGCCGGCCGGCTCAGCGCTCGCGGGCGGCGACAGGCAGCGCCTGGGCGAGCGAGGCCGCCAGGATCGCCAGCAGCCCGGCCAGGGGCATGTGATGCCGGGCGCCGCTCTCGAACACGCTGTCGATCGCCCAGAAGTAGAGGATCGTCAGCAGGAAGAGCAGCACCTCGGGGCGCCGGTGCCAGTCGGTGGGCCAGCGCAGGAGGAAGGCGGTGAGCACCAGGGCCCAGATGCCGAGCCAGAAGGCGTTCGAGCCGAGCTTCGCCACGGCGTAGAGCGTGCCGCCGATGCCGAGCCCCCGCTTCAGGGTCTCATAGAAGCCCACGGCGTCGTCGCCCAGGAAGAAGACCTGCTTCCTGAGGGAGAGGAGCAGGAACTGGTCCGGGTTGGCGCGGATCCACTCCTTGGCCCACTGGTAGCCCAGCCGGCTCCGCGTCAGCTCGTCGTACTGCTTCAACGGGCGCTCGCCGTTGGCGATCCACCCCCCCGTCGCCAGCGGATTGTTGGCGCGGTAGAAGACGTCGCCGCCACAGCTCGTGACCAGCACCGGGGTGTGCAGCACCCGGTAGTTCCGGTAGGTCCAGGGGAGGATGACGAGCAGCATGCCGGCGCCGAGCAGGGCGAGGCGCGCCGCCGCGCGGAGGAGGGGCGTGCGCAGCAGCAGCTCGTAGGCGGCGAAGGGCACGGCGAGCAGCAGGATGCCCGGCTGGGTCAGGGTGTTGTAGCCCAGCACCATGCCCGCCACCAGCCGCATCGCCGCCGCCCGTCCCGGCGAGGTCTCCTCGCCGGCCCGCAGGTAGAGCAGGAGCAGGACGGGCAGCAGGAAGATGATCACCATCTCCTTGGTCGCGGCGCCGGCCGACGCGATCAGGTTCGGCCAGAGAGCCAGGAGGAGCGTGGCCAGGCGCGCGGTCGCCTCGCCGAAGCGGCGGGCGAGGGCGTAGACGGCGAGGATCGAGCCGGTGAACAGCAGCAGATTGGCGGCGTTCACCGCCCACGGGCCCACGCCGAGCAGCCGGAAATGGACGAAGAGGAGGAAGGGGTAGCCCGGCGGCCACTCGGCCCATTCGTTGAAGGGGGTCCTGTAGCTGAGGCCGTGGGCCAGCCGCGCGGCGAGGTCGTAGTAGGCCAGGCCGTCCGAGGCGAACGGCGCCGGGAAGAGGAGCACCCAGGCGACGCGCAGGGCGAGCCCGATGCCGATCACCAGGAGAAGCCAGAGCCGGACCGGGATGGCCACGAGGCGCTCGCCCGCCGCCTGGGCCCCTGCCGCTAGCCGGTAGCGGAGGGCCCAGAGGAGCCCGGCCGCGGCAACGGCGAAGCCCAGGCCGAGCAGGATGCCGATCGACTCATGGCCACCGATGGCGAGATCCCAGGCGTTCTTGGGGATGGTGTAGAGCGCTTCGAGGGCGACGAGCAGGAACAGCGCGGTGAGCAGCCGGCTCGCGGCGGTGGTCCACCCCACCGGGACGGCCGCCGTCCGGCCTGGAGCCAGCGGGACGGCGTGGAGCGTTGCGAGCGAGCGGACAGGGGCTGGCGAGTCGGACAGCATCGCTTCTCTCCTCGGGGCACAGTTGGAACGGCGGGCGCACCGCGCGCCGTCCGCGAGGAGTAGCAAGGATGGGGCCAGCTTTCTCCGCCGCAGGCCCGCTACAACGTGGCCCGGCTCTGCGCCTTCTGCTCCTCCGCGCCCAACGCCGCCAGCCGGCGGGCGGCCAGGGCGTGGGTGGACATCGGCTCGTCGGCCGGGCTTTTGGGCGCGGGCACCCGCTTGTAGTACTTGCGCGCCACGTCCGGCAGCCCGTACTGCTCGGCCAGGCGGCCGAAGACGTACCAGTCGTCGGGACCGGCGGTCTCGTTGGTTCGGACGTCGAGCGACTGCACGAGGATCCGGTAGGCCTCCGCCGTGCGCCCCTTCTCGGCGTAGAGGGAGGCGAGGGTGTGCAGGTAGGCGGCGCCCTGGTACTCGGAGAGGGTGGCGGCGCGCTGGCCGAAGTCGAGCGTCTCGTCGTCCACCCGGCCCCGCTCGAGCAGCAGCCAGGCGAGCTGGTTGTAGTCGTTCGCCGTGGCCTTGCCGGACTTCACGATCTGGCGCAGGCGGGCCTCGGCCTGGGTGAGATCCCCGGCGCGCAGGTCCGCTTCGATGAGCAGTTGCAGGGCCCCGGCGGCATCGGGCGAGCGCTGGAGCCGCCGCCCGGCCAGCCCGCGGATCTCGTCCCAGCGATCCAGCGCCAGGAGGGCCTGGATGTGGAGCCCCTCGGCATGGTCGGAGCCGGGGGAGGCGGCGAGCAGGCGGCCCGTGATCTCCGCCGCCTCGCCATATTTTTTCGTCCCCAGATCGGCGAGGGCGAGCGCCACGTCGAGGGCGTCGCGGCGGGCCGGATCGCCGGCGGCGTCGCGGCAGGCGTGGAGGACCGCCAGCGCCTTGGCGCTCTCCTGGGAGTCGAGCAGGGTGGCGGCGGCGCAACGGACCTCCTCGGCGCCGCTGCCGTCCCCCTTGGCCCACAGGGCCAGGAAGGGGTTGCGGGGGATGGGGTCGGCATTGCCGGCGTCGTCGCCGGCCTCCTCGCGCACCCAGTCCAGCCACTTCCGGGCGCCGGCGAGATCGCCCCGCTGGAGACGGCGGAGGGCCTCATCGCCGAGCATCGAGACGGCGGTGCTCAGTCCCGCGATCCGGTACTCGCCCCCCTCGCGCACGACGTAGGCCACGAAGCCGCCCCCCTTGCTCTTGTCGGCGGAGAAGGCGAGGGCGACGCGGTAGCCCCCGGCGTCGTCGCCGCTCACCGCCTCCTGCAGGCCGCCGAAGGCGAGATCGATCGCCGTGTCGACCGGCACCTGCTGGGAGCGGAGCTGGCGGCGGGCCGGAGCGAATCCGGCGTCGAACAGCCTCTGGGCCTCCGCGTCGCTCAGCTTGAGGATCTGGGCGGCGAAGTCGTGGGAGAAGAGCGGCGCCACCTGCTTGACCCCGATCTTCTCGGCGGTGCTCAGCAGCATCAGCCGGCGGACGGGGGTCGCGGGCTGGTCCGCGGGCAGGGGGATCTCCTCGTGCCGCCGGGCCTTGCGCAGCAGCTCGGCGGTGGAGAGCAGGGCGGCGGCGTTGTCGGACTGCCGGCTGGCCCGCTCCATGAGAGCCGCGGCCTCAGGGTAGCGGCGGGCGAGCATCAAGGTCTGGGCGGCCGACTGCAGCGCCGCGGCGCGGGCCTTGTCGTCGCTGAACGCGTGCTCCCCCTCGCGCACGGCGGCGGCGACGCCGTCGGTGGCCGCGATGGCGGTCAGCGAGAGAATGGAGCCGGTCTGCGAGTCCTTCATCTTGGCGGCCAGCTCCTTGGCCTCGGGAAAGCGGCCGGCGCGCACCAGGGCGATCAGCAGGTTGTCGTCGACCGTCTTCGCCCCGAGGTCCTTCTTGAGCGCCTTGTACTCGTCGATCGCGGCGCCGAGGTCGGCCCGCGGGCTGTAGCGCAACCCCTGCGCGTCGTGCTCCAGCAGGATGGCGAGCTCGGAGCGGGTGGCCGGATCCTTGGGGTCGAGCTCCCGGGCCTTGCGCAGGGCGGCGAGAGCGCCCGCGCGGTCGAAGCCGGAGCCGAAGCGGCGGCCGATCTCGTCGTGCTCCAGGATCCAGCCCAGGTGGCGGTAGCCGGCCGCCAGCTTCGGCTCCAGCTTCACGGCCTGGCGGGCCTCCTCGCGCGCCGCCTCGCCCATGCCGCCGGCGAGCAGGGCCCGCGCGATGCGGGTGCGGGGGAGGGCCTTCTTCGGCTCCAGCGAGGCCAGGCGTTGGAATTCCGTCAGCGCCTCATGGACCTGGCCGGCGTCGAGCTGGGCCTCGCCGGTCTGATCGAAGAGCAGGAGGGAGACCTGGTCGTCGGCCGTCTCGCGCACCGCCGCGCGCAGGGCGGTGAATTCCTTGGGGGAGATGCGGCGCTTGCCGGTGTCGAGCCGGAAGGTGGCGGTGACCACGTCGCCGTCCCCCTTGGCGTACTCCTCCGAGAGGGTGGCGGTGCCCAGGTGGCGGACCCGCGCGGCCGGCAGGGGCTCGGGGGCGTAGCCCACGGGGGGCACGATGCGGTAGCGGATCTCGGCGGTGACCGGCCGCCGGAACACGTAGTCGGCCTGGCGGGGCTCGTTCTCCTCCTCGCCGCTGGCGGTGAATTCGTCCGGCAGGCGGCTGAGCAGCGCCGCCGCGCTCACCCCCACGGCGGCGTTGCGCTCGTCGGTGAAGCCGCGGCGGGCGTTCTTGACCTCGATCCGCAGGCGCATCGGCGCCGAGAGGTCGGCCGGCTTCGAGTGGTCGACCGCCGCGAGGTCGTCGGCGAGATAGGCGGAGACGGCGTACTCCTTGAGCGCCTGGCGCATCGTCGGCCCGTCCTGGAGGGCGTAGGCGGCGCGCACGTCGTGCTCGATCGCCCCCTGGTACTCGCTGGTCTCGACTATGCGCGAGGGGCCGAGGTCGGCGAGGAAGACCTCGCGGGTCTCCACCACCCGGTTGTCGGCGGCGGTGGCCTCGGGGGTGCGCACGAGCCCGGTCGCGGTGGGGCTGGCGACCAGGGCGAGCCGCCCCTGGTCGGCGGTCGGCAGCTCGCCGGCGCGGGCGTAGGGGTCGGTGGGATCGATCCACAGCGCCGGCGCGCCGGGCACGATCACGATCGCGTGATTGAACAGGCCGAAGCCGGGGAGCGACTCCTCGACGTCCGGATCGTCCTCGCCGGCGTTGAGCAGGGCCACGTAGGCGGGGATGTCGGCGGCGCGCAGCAGCGAGGTGAGCAGCACCGCCTTGTCCTTGCAGTCGCCGAACCGCCGCTTCAGGGTCTCGGCCGGGGTGCGGGGGATCAGCCCCCCCTCGCCCAGCTCCATGCCGGTGTAGCGGACCTCGTCGCTCATCCGGGCGAGGATGCGGTTGATGGTCTCGAGCTGCGACGCCGCGGGGCCTCCCGCGGCCGCGCGCAGGAAGGCGTCGACGTCGGCGCCGCGGATCGACCGGTCGACGATCTCCGAGTAGCGGCGCGCGAGATCCGCCCACGAGCTGCCGGTCGAGAAGGCGACGTAGGCCGCGCGCGGCACGTCGGACGGCAGGCCGGGCTCGGGATCGTCCGCCGGCTGGAGGTCGCGGGCCTCGAAGGTCAGCCGGCGGCGCCCCTGGGAGACCTCCTCCTTCGGCGCGACCCCGGGCAGGCCGCGGACCGCCCAGCGCAGGGGCATCGCGGCCGGCGCCTCCAGGGTTACCCGGGCGTGGCGCACCGGCATACCGGGATCGAGGGTGTGGAGCCGCACCACGCCGCCGTCGAAGAAGGGGGCCGTGTCGCGCACCGTCACCTGCTGCTCGACCACGGCGCCGGGGCGGGTGGCGGGCAGCGGGGCGCGCAGGACGCGGCCGTCGTCGAACATGTCCGGCGCGTCGCGGGTGGCGCTGCTCTCGCTGACCGTCGCGGGATCGAGCGGGTGCTCGGCGCCGTCGGGGGTGATCACCCGGGCCCGGATCTCCGGCCGCGCCTGGTGCCACGGCTCCCATCCCTCCTCGACGGTCGACCAGCTCTCGTGGGCGTTGGCGTTGAGGATGCGGTAGACCAGGCGCTGGCTGTAGGTCTCGCGCCCGGCCTCGTCGAAGCCGTAGCTCACCTCCATGAGGAGCACCACGACGTCGTCGTCCTCCTCCGCCTTGACCTTGGCGGCGGCGAGGGCGACCGCGCCGGCGCCGGCGGTGAAGGGGGCCCCTTCCCAGGGGGCGGCCGCCGCGGCCGGCGGCGCCGGGGACGGCGTCTGGGCGGGGCGCGCGGCTCCGGCGCCGGACGGCAAGCCCAAGCCCGCGAGGGCGAGCAGGGCGAGGAGAGACTTCCGGGTGCTGCTGAGCTTGGGGGACATTGCTTCTCCAGGGGGCGAGGGGGCTCCGGTCGCAAGCCGGCGGAATCGCGGTGATTTTACCATGCCGTTCGGAAGGCCCGGGCGGGGGCCGCGGTGTAGAATCGGGCCCAAGCCTTCCCCCGGAAGTGCCACTGTACCGCGATTCGTTTCACTGGAGACGAGATGACCGGACGCAGCCTCTCGAGAGGGCTCGCCCTCGCCGTGGCTCTCACTGTGCCGCCCGCCCTGGCGCAGGCACCGCCTTCGCCCCCCACCCGCCTCGCCGCGGTGACCCTGACCCCGACCGAGGTGAAGCTCACCTGGCGGGCCCGCGCCGTGGAGGGCACCGAGGTGCGGGTGGAGCTGCGGACCCTCGACGGCGCTTTCGCGGACGTGGGCGCGGTGCCGGGCGCCTCCCGGGCCGCCCTGGTGCAGGGGCTCCAGCCCGCGACCGCCTACGTCTTCCGGGTCCGCGCGGCGCGCTCGGGCGTCGCTTCCGAGTACTCCAACGAGGCGCCCGTCACGACCTCCGCCGTGCCGGGCCCCTGCCTGCCCGACGCTCAGACGCTCTGCCTGGGCGGCCGGTTCCGCGCGCGGGCCGAATGGAAGGCCCCGGACGGCCGGGCCGGCGTGGCCTCGGTCCAGCCGGTCCCCGCGGTGAGCTCCGGTCTCCTCTGGTTCGTCTCGCCGGACAACCTGGAGCTGCTGGTCAAGGTGCTCGACGGCTGCGCCGGCAACGGCCGGCACTGGGTCTTCGTCGGCCCCGCCACCAACCTCCAGTACCTCCTCACCGTGACCGACACCTTCACGGGCCAGGTGCGGGTCTACTTCAACCCCCAGGGGGTCTCGCCGCAGGCGGTCACCGACACCTATGCTTTCGAGGGGTGCCCGTGAGCGGCGGCGCCGTTTGCGGCGGCTTGCCCGCTCTGGTATCTTTGTGAGTCCTGAGACAGGGAGGCGTCCGTCTTTGTCGCTGCGCGGCCAGAGACCCACCGCCCTTCAAACGTGACCGCCGGCGGCGAGAGGGTCGGCTCACTGTAAACGACGGCCTCGGAGAGGCCAGGAGCGACAGAGACAATGGGCAAGAAGCTTTTCGTAGGCAATTTGAACTTCAAGACCAACGACGACGATCTGCGCACGCTGTTCAGCCAGGCGGGCACGTGTGAGTCGGCGACGGTCATGATGGATCGCGCCACCGGCCGCTCCCGCGGCTTCGGCTTCGTCGAGATGAGCTCCGACGAGGAGGCGCTGAAGGCGATCCAGCAGTTCAACGGCTACGACTTCCAGGGACGCAATCTCAACGTCAACGAGGCGCGCGAGCGCACCCCCGGCGGCCCGCGCCCCGGCGGCTATGCCGGCGGTGGCTACGCGGGCGGCGGCGGTGGTGGCCGCGGCGGTTACGGCGGCGGTGGTGGCTACGCGGGTGGTGGGGGCGGTGGCCGCGGCGGTTATGGCGGCGACCGCGACTTCGGCGGCGGTGGCGGCGACTTCGGTGGCGGTGGCGGCGGCGGTGGCGACTTGGGCGGCTTCGGCGGCGGCTTCGCCAGCGGCGGCGGCAACTTCAAGCCGCGCAAGGAAGGCGGCAGCCGCCGCGGTCTGCGGGCGAAGAAGCGCAGCCTCTGACCCCGCTCCCCGCGAGCCAGGGCTCAGTAGAGATCGAAGACCAGGATCCGCCCCTCGATGGGGCCGTTCATCACCGGGATGCGGCGGCGCGGCCGGAGGCCGATCTGCTTGCCCCGGTCCTCGCCCGTCAGCACGGCCGCCTTCCACCCCTTGTACCGCTGTTTCAGGAGATCGCCCAGGGCGCGCCAGCGCCCGGCGTCCATGTCCAGGCGTTCGCCGTGGGGCGGATTGACCACCAGGAGCCCGGGCCCGCCGGGGGGCTGGAAGGCGGCGGCGTCCCCCCGGGTGAGGACGGCGCGGTCGAGCAGGTTCGCCAGCTCCAGGTTGGCCCGCGCGGCGTCGAGCGCCTCGGCGGAGAGGTCGTTGCCGTGGACCCGGACGTTGGGGCCGGGGACGAGCAGCGGCTCCTGGAGCACGGCGGTGAAGGCCCGCGGATCGTACCCCGGCAGGCGCTCGAAGGCCCAATGCCGCCGCAGCCGGCCGGGCGCCCAGCCGAGGGCGATCCAGGCCGCCTCGATCAGCAGCGTCCCCGAGCCGCACATCGGATCGACCACCGGCCCCCGGCCGTCCCACCCCGAGGCCAGGACGCAGGCCGCGGCGAGCTGCTCGCGCACCGGCGCCGCGGTGGTGCGCGCGCGGTAGCCGCGGCGGTCGAGCGGCTCCCCCGAGGTGTCGAGGAGGAGGGTCGCCCGGTCGTGGTGGAGACGCAGGCGCAGGTGGAGGTCCGGATCCTCCCGGTCGACGTCGGCGCGCCGCCCCCAGCGGTCGCGCTGGCCGTCGACCAGGCCGTCCTTGAGCGACATCGCGGCCCAGCGGGTGTCGCGCACCTCGGAGGCGGTGGCGGTGGCCTGGATGGCGAACGTGCGGTCGGGATGGAAGAGGGCGGCGGCGTCGAGCCCGCCGCGCCAGAGCCGGGTCCCAAGGCGGCCGGAGACCAGCGCCCGCGCGCCGGCGGCGACGGCGGCGCCGTCCCGCGCCTCCCAGGAGGCCACCTCCACGAGCACCCGGTTGGCCGTGCGCAGCCGCCAGTTGGCGCGCCAGCAGTCCGCCCAGCCGCCGGAGAAGGCCACGGCCCCCTTCTGGCGCTCGGGATCGCGCGCCCCCATCGCGCGCAGCTCCCCCTCCAGGATCTCTTCGAGACCGAGGACGCAGGTGGCGATCAGCCCCAGGCGCGCCATCAGCCCCGGTGCCGCTCCAGGAACGGGAGGAGGGCCTGGAGGAGCGCCTCCGGCTGCTCCTCCATGGGGAGGTGGCCGCAGTCGGCGATCAGCACGAATTCGGAGTGGGGGAGCCGCGCCGCCGCCCGCCGTCCCGACTCCGGCGAGATCAGCTCGTCGTGCGCCCCCCAGACGACCAGGGTGGGGATCTCGATCTTTTCGAGCTCCACCGGCGGGCCGGGGGGCGCCGGGGCGGTCAGGCCGTAGAAGGCGTAGCCCACCCCCTCGACGGCCACGCGGTCGAAATAGGCCCGGACCAGCTCGGGGGTGACCTTGGAATCGTCCCAGAAGGAGCGCAGGAGCGCCTTGCGGATGGCCCGGGGACGCAGGGCCACGGCGCGGACGAAGAGGGCATCCAGGGGGCGCAGCGCGGCGGCGCGGCTGCGCCGGTCGTTCGCATAGGTCGGCGCGGAGCTGTCCACCAGCACCATGGAGCGGAACCGCTCGGGGTGGCGCGATGCCAGGTAGAGGGTGATGCCGCCGCCGTAGGAGTGGCCGACGAGGTGGGCGCGGGCGATCCCCAGCGCGTCCATCGTCGCCATCACGAGCTTCGCCTGCCCCTCCCGCGTGTAGCTCTCCCGGGATCTGGGCCGCTGGGTGTAGCCGAAGCCGTTGAGGTCGATCGCCACCACCCGGTAGCGCTCCGCGAGCGCCGGCATCACCTTGCGCCAGGAGTAGGTCGAGGCGCCGAAGCCGTGCAGCAGCACCACCGGCTCGCCGGACCCCGCCTGCTCGACGTGCACGAGCTGCCCGCCGGCGCGGACGAATTGGCCGGCCGGAGCCTCGCGGCGGACCTCGTCGAACGGCCGGAGCGGGACGCAGCCGGGGAGCAGGAGGGCGAGCAGGGCGAGCGGGATGAGACGCATGGGCGGGGAGCATATACCGCTCTGCGAGACGCTCCGGGAGCTGGAAAGGACCTCAAGGACCAAAGGGACCTAAAGGACCACCAAGGACAGTCCCTTAGGTCCTTTAGGTCCCTTTGGTCCTTGAGCCGCCCCTACCCGGCCACGCCCTTGCGGTCCTGCACCTGCTCCTCGTCCTCCTTCTTCTGCGGACGGGGGAGCTTGACCTGCTCGAGCGGGGCGTCGCCCATCCGGCGGTAGAGGGCGCTGGCGCGCTCCAGCGACTGGGCGGCCTTGCCGTACTCGCCGAGGTCGCAGAGGAGCTTGACCAGGCCGCCGAGCAGGCCGGCCTCCTCCAGGAGGTCGCCGGTTCCCAGCTCCAGGTTGATGCGCGCCTGCCTGAACGCCAGACGAGCCCCGGCGAGGTCGCCGGCCCGCCTTCGGGCATCGCCCAGGGCGGCGAGCGCGGCGGTCTTGAAGTCCGCGATGCGCTTCTCGCCGTAGACGTCCGGATCGAGCCGCTCGGCCACGGCGAGGGCCAGCTCGGCGAGGCTCGCGGCCGCGGTGGAGTCGGCCTCCACGGGCTCGCGGCTCTTCTCCAGCAGCAGGTCGAACAGCCCCCAGTGATGCAGGCGCTCGTCGTTGCGCGCCTTGATCAGCCGGCGGGCCGGTGGGTGCCCGCCGAGCGAGCCCCACTGCACGGTGGCGAGCTGGCGCTCGCGCTGGACCTGTTCGTGGGCCTCGGCGAGGTGGCGCTCGGTCCTGCGGAAAGCCGCGTCATAACGGACGGCTTCATCAAGTCCGGCGAGGCCGGATCGGTCGGCTTGGGCTTGGGAGGGGCGCCGCGGCGAGCCGGCGAGCAGCCGGCGCACGACCTCCTGGTTTTCGTCCCTGGAGAGCTCCGTCTTGAGGAAGCGCTCCATCCCCCCCGCTAAAAGATTGTCCTCCACTCTCATTCCTCCTGAAGCAGATCAACACATCGCCTTCAAAGAATAAGTTGCCGCAGAGAGCCGAAAGGGGACAAGAAAATAGAGACAATTTTCGATCTCCTCGGGACCGGTTCCAAAATCCGCTCTTTTTGTCACCTTTCTTCGACTGACAGCGTCACCGCCCGTCCCTATGCTCGCCTTCGTTCTGGAGGCACGCCGATGTCGATCGTTCTCGAAGACCTGACCAAGCGGTATGGGGGGCACCCGGTGGTGAGCTCGGTGTCGCTGGAGGTGGGCGACGGCGAGCTGTTCGTGCTGCTGGGCTCCTCGGGGAGCGGCAAGAGCACGCTGCTGCGCATGATCGCCGGCCTCTCGGAGGTGGACGCCGGGCGGGTGCTGCTGCGCGGCCGGGACGTCACCGGCCTGCCGCCGGCGGCGCGCGGGGTCGGCTTCGTCTTCCAGAGCTACGCTCTGTTCCGCGGCATGCCGGTGGCCGGGAACGTCGAATTCGCCCTGGCGGTGCGCGGCGTGCCGGCGGCGCAGCGGCGGCGCCGGCGCGACGAGCTCCTGGAGCTGGTGGGCCTCTCGGGGCTGGGCGGCCGCATGCCACGCCAGCTCTCCGGCGGCCAGCAGCAGCGGGTCGCCCTGGCGCGGGCGCTCGCCCATCAGCCCGAGGTGCTGCTGCTCGACGAGCCCTTCGGCGCCCTCGACGCCAAGGTGCGCCTGGAGCTGCGGCGCACCATCCGCGAGATCCAGCGCGAGCTGGGGATCACCACCATCTTCGTCACCCACGACCAGGAGGAGGCCTTCGAGCTGGCCGACCGGCTGGCGGTGCTCAGCTTCGGCCGCCTGCTGGAGGTGGGGCCGCCGGACGAGCTCTACTTACGCCCCGAGACCGAATTCGTCGCCACCTTCCTCGGCACCGCCAACCTGATGGTGGGGGAGGCCACGGCGGCGGGCGTGCGGCTGGGGCCGGTCCAATTCCCTCTCGGCACGCGGGCGGAGCCGGCGGACGGCGCCCGGCGGGTGCAGGTGCTCTTCCGCCCCGAGGACGTCGCCGTGCGCGATTCGGCGGAGGGCCTCGCCTGCCCCCTGCTCGGCCGGGCGGTGGTGGAGCAGCGCTCGTTCGTGGGCTCCTTCGAGCGGCTGCGGCTCCGCCTGCCGCCCCTCCCCGGCGTGCGGGCGATCGCGCCGCCGGTCCCCTTCGGCCGCGACGAGGTCTGGATCGAGGCCACCCGTCCGCAGGACCTGGCGCGCCGTTTTCCGCTCCGTCCGGGGGATTCGACCTTCGTGGGGGTGCAGCGGGTGCACGCCTTGGTGCACCCCGGCCTGCGCTTCCTTCTGCTGACCAACGGCTCCGCTCGGTCGCGCGCGGCCCTGGCGCTGGGCGGCGAGCTGGCCCGCCGGGCCCACGCCCGCGTCGCCGTGCTCGGCCCCGCGGCGGCGGACGGCGCGGGCGAGCGCGCGCTCCAGGAGGCGCGGGAGGCGCTCGGCAGCGGCCTCGCCGCGCTGGAGACCCGCCTGACGGCGGAGCGGCCGGCCCAGGCGGTCGCCGAGGAGGTCGCCCGCCGCCCCTGCGATCTGGTGATCCTCTCCCTGCCGCCCAGGGACGGCGTCGAGATGGCCGGGGAGGTGCTCGCGGCGGGCCAGCATCACCTGCTGCTGGCGCCTGAGGAGGGCGTTGTGGGCGTGCCGGCGCGGCTGCTCATCTGCGTCGCCGTGGGGGAGCCCGGCAAGGAGGACGTCTCCTTCTCCGGCCGCCTGGCCCGCCATCTGGGCGCCGAGGTGACGATCCTCACCGTGCTGCCCGAAAGGACCCGCGACGTCGAGGCGGCCACCCAGGAGGAAAAACAGGCCGCGCGCTTCCTCGACCGCAGCGCCCGCACCCTCCGCCGGCTCGGCGTGCCGGTGGACACCCGCATCCGCCGCGGCGGCGTGCGCGAGGAGATCCTCGCCCAGATCGCCGAGGGGCGGCACGACCTGCTGGTGCTGGGCGCGCCGCTGCCGGGGCGCGACGGGCGGATCGGCCTCGGCGGCTTCGTGGGCAAGCTGCTGCCCGAGATTTCCCGCCTCCCCGTGCTCATCGTCCGCTCGCCGGAGGCGGCGTCGTGAGATTTCACCTGAGGGACCCCAGGGACAGCAGGGACCCCAGGGACAAGGAGAGCCCCGAGCCCCTGTCCCTGTCGTCCCTGCTGTCCCTTGAGTCCCTTTCTTGCCTTTGGAGACCGTGATGAAAAATCTTGCAATTCCGTTGTGCCTGGGGCTGCTGGCCTTTCCCGTTATCGCGCAGGAGCCGGCGCCGTCGCTGCGCTCCGCCGACGGCAACTACGTGCTGCGGCTGCGCGGCTACGTGCAATTCGACGGCCGGTTCTGGACCCAGGACGAGCGGAAGCCGCAGGTCGAGACCTTCCTGCTGCGCCGGGTGCGGCCGATCTTCGAGGGGACGGTCTACAAGATCTTCGACTTCCGGATCATGCCCGACTTCGGCGCCGGCACCACCGTGCTCCAGGACGCCTACCTGGAGGCGCGCTTCAACCCCGCCTTCCGCGTCCGCGCCGGCAAATTCAAGCCGCCGGTGGGCCTCGAGCGCCTGCAGTCGGCCACCGACCTGCTGTTCGTCGAGCGCGCCCTGCCCGCCAACCTGGTGCCCAACCGCGACCTCGGCGTGCAGATCGGCGGCGACCTCGCGGGCGGCGTGGTGAGCTACGCCGTGGGGGTCTTCAACGGCGTCCCGGACGGCTCCAGCGCCGACGCCGACACCAACAACGACAAGGACATGGCCGGCCGCCTCTTCTTCCAGCCGTTCGTGAAGGGGACCGGCCCGCTCAAGAATCTCGGCTTCGGGATCTCGGCGAGCCAGGGGAACCAGACAGGCACCCCCACGTCCACCGGCCTGGCGCCGTACAAGACGCCGGGACAGGTGAATTTCTTCACCTACCGCTCGGACGGCACCGCCGCGGGCACCACGGTCGCGGACGGCACGCGCTACCGCCTCTCTCCTCAAGGGTATTTCTACAGCGGCCCCTTCGGCCTGCTCGCCGAGTACGTGATCTCCCGCCAGGACGTGCGGCGCGACCTCACCTCCGCCACCCTGGAACACAAGTCCTGGCAGGTGGCGGGCTCCTGGGTGCTCTCCGGCGACGCCGCCTCCTACCGGGGCGTCAACCCGAAAAAGGTTTTCGACCCGGCGGCTCACACCTGGGGGGCCTTCGAGCTCGCCGCGCGCTACAGCGAGCTGAAGCTCGACGGCGCCACCTTCCCGGCCTTCGCCAGCCTCACCAGCTCCGCGCGCTCCGCCAAGGCGTGGGCCGTGGGCCTCAACTGGTATCTCAACCGGAATCTGCGGCTGCTCTTCGACTACGAGGACACCCAGTTCGAGGGGGGCGCCGCGATGGGCGACCGCGAGGACGAAAAGATTTTCTTCAGCCGCTTCCAGATCGCTTTCTGAGGAGAGGAACGACGATGAGAAATAGATTACTACTGCCGGCGCTCGCGCTCTTTCTGCTCGCCGCCGGGACCGCGCGGGCCGCGGGCATCAAGCTGCTCAACGTCTCCTACGATCCCACCCGCGAGCTCTACCAGGACGTCAACGGCGCGTTCGCGAAAGCCTGGAAGGCGAAGACGGGCCAGGACATCTCCGTCCAGCAGTCGCACGGAGGCTCCGGCAAGCAGGCCCGCTCGGTGATCGACGGCCTGGAGGCCGACGTGGTCACCCTGGCGCTCGCCTATGACGTCGACGCCGTGGCCAATTCCGGATTGATCGCGAAAAACTGGCAGTCCCGCCTGCCCAACAACAGCGCCCCCTACACCTCGACGATCGTCTTTCTGGTGCGCAAGGGGAATCCCAAAAAGATCAAGGATTGGGACGACCTCACCCGCCCCGGCGTCGCGGTGATCACCCCCAACCCGAAGACCTCGGGCGGCGCCCGCTGGAACTACCTCGCGGCCTGGGGGTACGCGCTGCGCAAATTCGGCAACGACCCCAACAAAGCCAAGGACTTCGTCTCGCGGATCTACAAGAACGTGCCGGTCCTCGACACCGGCGCCCGCGGCGCCACCGTCACCTTCGTCGAGCGGGGGATCGGCGACGTGCTGATCGCCTGGGAGAACGAGGCCCTGCTCGCCGTGAAGGGGGAGATGGGAGCCAAGGGGGACTTCCAGATCGTGGCGCCGCCGTTGAGCATCCTCGCCGAGCCGCCGGTGGCGGTGGTCGACAAGATGGCCGGCAAGCACAAGACCACCCAGGCCGCCACCGCCTATCTCCAGTTCCTATACACCCCCGAGGGGCAGGAGATCGCGGCCCGCCACTACTACCGGCCGCGCAACGAGGCGGTCACCGCCAGGTACGCCGCGCAGTTTCCCAAGGTGCAGCTCTTCACGATCGATCAGGTTTTCGGCGGCTGGACCAGGGCGCAGCAGACCCACTTCGCGGACGGCGGCGTCTTCGACCAGATCTACGGGGCCGGGCGGTGATCGAAAAGCCGAGGCGCCGGCGCCTGCGGGGTGGCAGCGTCCTCCCCGGCTTCGGGCTGTCGCTCGGCTTCACCCTGTTCTACCTCGGGCTGCTGATCCTGATCCCGCTCTCGACCGTCTTCCTCAAGTCGGCGACCCTCCCCTGGGCCACCTTCTGGGCGGACGTCACCGGACCCCGCGCGCTGGCGGCCTACCGGCTGAGCCTCGCGGCGTCGCTCCTCGCCGCCTCGATCAACCTCATTTTCGGCCTGCTCGTCGCCTGGGTGCTCGAGCGCTACACCTTCCCGGGCCGGCGGCTGGTCGACGCCCTGGTCGACCTGCCGTTCGCCCTCCCCACGGCGGTGGCCGGCATCGCGCTCGCCACCCTCTACGCGAAAAACGGCTGGATCGGCCGCTGGCTGGAGCCGCTGGGGGTCGAGGTGGCCTACACCCGCCTGGGCGTGGTGGTGGCGCTCACCTTCATCGGCCTGCCGTTCGTGGTGCGCACGGTGCAGCCGGTGCTGGCCGATCTGGACCCGGAGGTCGAGGAGGCCGCCGCCAGCCTGGGCGCCGGGCGCTGGCAGACCTTCCGCAGGGTGCTCTTCCCCGAGCTCCTGCCGGCGGCGATGACCGGCTTCGTCCTCGCCTTCGCCCGCGCCCTGGGGGAGTACGGATCGGTGATCTTCATCGCCGGCAACATGCCGATGAGGTCGGAGATCGTGCCGTTGCTGATCATGATCAAGCTGGAGCAGTACGACTACGCGGGGGCCACGGCCATCGCGATGGTCTTCCTGCTCGCCTCGTTCGGTCTGCTGCTATTGATCAACTTCCTGGCCTGGCGCCGCGGCCGGCGGCTGCGGGCCGTCGACGGAGGGGCTTGAAATGGCTGATGGGACCGCGCTCACCGAGCCCCGGCTCGTCCGCTGGCTGCTGACCGGCACGGCGCTGGTCTTCCTCGGCTTCTTCCTGTTCGTGCCGCTGGCCTTGGTCTTCGCCAAGGCCCTGGCGGACGGCTTCGGAGCCTACGTCGAGGCCATCCGCGAGCCGGTGGCGCTCGCCGCGGTCCGCCTGACCCTGACCGCGGCGGCGATTGCCGTGCCGGTCAACCTCACTTTCGGCCTCGCCGCCGCCTGGTCGATCGCCAAGTTCCGCTTTCCCGGCAAGAACCTTTTGATCACGCTGATCGATCTGCCGTTCAGCGTCTCGCCGGTGATCTCGGGGATGATCTACGTGCTTCTGTTCGGCGCCCACGGCATTTTCGGGCCGTGGCTCCAGGCCCACGACGTCAAGATCATCTTCGCCGTGCCGGGCATCGTGCTGACGACGATCTTCGTGACCTCGCCGATGGTGGCGCGCGAGCTGATCCCGCTGATGCAGTCGCAGGGGGACGACGAGGAGGAGGCGGCGCTGACCCTCGGCGCCTCGGGAATCCAGACCTTCTTCCGGGTCAGCCTGCCGAAGATCCGCTGGGGGCTCCTCTACGGCGTGGTGCTCTGCAACGCCCGGGCGATGGGGGAATTCGGCGCCGTCTCGGTGGTCTCCGGGCACATCCGGGGGGCGACGAACACCATGCCCCTGCATATCGAGATCCTCTACAACGAATACCAGTTCTCCGCCGCCTTCGCCGTGGCGTCGCTGCTGGCGCTGCTGGCTCTGGTGACGCTGGGGATCAAGAGTGTGATCGAATGGCGGACCAGCCGATAGGGAGGGATGTTAATCTTTCCAACCCCATGCGCCGCACCAGCCTCAGCACCCTCCTCATCGGCCTCAATGCCGGCCTGGTCCTCCTGGCGGTGGTCGCGGTCGCGGCCGCCGCGCTCGGGCTGATCGAGCGGTTCGCCGACGAGCAGGGGATCGCGCGGGTCAACCTCGCGGGGGAGGCGGCGCAGGAGGCGATCGGACGCTCGGCGCGCGACGCGCGGACCTCGGCCCATCTGCTCGCCGAGCGGCCCACGGTCAAACGTCTGGTCGAGGGCGGGGACGCCGCCGGCCTCGCCGCCTTCCTCGACCGCTTCCGGCGCACCAGCGCGCTCTCCGGCGTCGCCATCTTTTCGAAAGGGGCCCGGATCGCCTCCGCCGGCGCGCCGGTCGCCTGGGAGGCGGTTCCGCGCGGCGGCGAGGGCTCCCCGGTCCTGCGCCTGCCGGACGGCGGCCTCCTCCTCGGCGCGGCCTCCCCCCTCGCCAGCACCCCGGACGCCACCGCCGCCGTGGCCCTGAGGCTCGATGATGCCTTCGCCCGCCAGATCGCGGGCCAGGTCGGGCTCCCCGTCACGATCCTCGACCGGGAGCGGGCGCTCGCCGGCGCGGAGGACCCCCGCATGCCGCTGCGGGCCGAGGTCCTCGCCTCGGGAAAGCCGGGCTCCGGGCGTCTGAAGAAGGCGGGGCTCTACGTCTCCGTCCGTCCGCTCCGGGCCCCCTCGGGCGAGGTCGTGGCATTGATCGAGACCGCCTTGCCGCGCGGCGCCGTGGCCTCCTCGCTCGCCCGGCTGGTGCGCGAGCTGCTGCTCCTCTCGCTGCTGGTGGCCGCGCTCGCCACCCTCGCGGGGTTCCTGATCAGCCGGCGGCTGACCCGCCCCGTCCAGGCGCTCACCGCCTCGGCGGCGCGCATCGGCCGCGGCGATCTCTCGACCCCGACTCCCCGGGCCCCGGGAGCCGAGCTCGGCACCCTCGCCGCCACCATGGAGGAGATGCGCCGCCGCCTCCTGCAGCTCACCTCGGAGCTGCGCCGGCGCCAGGCCGAGGGGGAGGCGATCCTCACCGGCATCTCCGAGGGGGTGTTCAGCGTCGACCGCGACCGCCGCGTCCGCTATCTCAACCCGCAGGCGGCGGCGCTGCTCGGGCTCGAGCCCAAGGAGGCGATCGGCCGCTTCTGCGGCGACGTGCTCAACGCCCGCAACCGCGACGGCTCGCGGCCGTGCGACGAGAATTGCCCGATCGTCCACGCCCGCTTCCGCGGCGGCGCCACCGCCACCGAGCACCTGGTGCGTCCGGACGGTACCCGCCGGGCCGTGGTGATCACCAGCGCCCCGCCCGCCGAGGAGCAGCAGTTCCAGGTGATGCGCGACGAGACCGGCGTCGAGGCCGCCCGCCGCCAGCGCGACGCCGTGCTCGCCAACATCTCGCACGAATTCCGTACGCCGCTCTCCGCCCAGCTCGCCTCGATCGAGCTGCTGCGCGAGCGCCTGCTCCAGGACCCCGCCGGCCGCGACCCGCGGACGAACGACCTCGTGCTCTCCCTGGAGCGCGGGAGCCTGCGGCTGACCCAGCTCATCGACAACCTGCTGGAGAGCGTGCGCATCGAGTCCGGCCAGGATTCGATCCGCAGCCGTCCCGTGGCCCTCGACGAGGTGGTCGAGGAGGCGGTCGAGATGACGGCGCCCCTCCTCGCCCAGCGCGGCCAGGAGGTGGAGGTCGGCCTCCCCTATCCGCTGCCGGAGGTGCGCGGCGACGCGCCGCGCCTGACGCAGGTGTTCGTCAACCTCCTCGCCAACGCCAACAAGCTCTCGCCGCCGGGCTCGGTGGTGCGGATCGGGGGCGCCGTGGAGGGGGGGCGGATCGCCCTCTGGGTGGAGGACGAGGGGCCGGGGCTGCCGGCCGGCGCCGCCGCCGGGCCGCTGTTCGACCCCTTCGTGCGCCGCGTGGGGGAAGGGGAGGAGCCGGAGACGG
>Ga0308175_100000543_pt1 | contig 25725 bp, 19 predicted proteins | sample PhyCR1_3_FD_203893 | JGI IMG/M metagenome (GOLD analysis project Ga0308175, IMG submission 203893) | Soil microbial communities from UC Gill Tract Community Farm, Albany, California, United States - DLSLS.C.R1 | ecosystem: Environmental > Terrestrial > Soil > Agricultural land | place: USA...
AACCACAATAAGGCATACGAGAAAATACAGATTGACTGTATTAAACACACGAACTAAACCAAAAGAGAGGACCTCGATCTGGTTTTGCATCGGCTGCGAGACGAACAGCCGGTCGCCAGCGGGCGCGACGGCGAGGTGGCTCTGCCCCGCCGGGGAGTCGAGCAACGCCTGCGACACCACCCTTCCCAGGTCCGCGTCGATCGCCAGCACCTTGTCGTGCGTCGCGTCGATCACGTACACGGCGTCGCGGACCGGGTCGGCCGTCATGTCGCCGGGCAGGAATGAGACCGCAGTGTCCGACTGGGAAAGCGCGGCGAGCAGAATCCGCCTTTCCAGGGTTTCGGCCCGCGCGCGGAAGGTAAAGGCGCTTTCCCGCGATTTGGGTCGTGCCGCACCGCCCGCCTCACGGCGTCGCTCCAACATGGCCTTCCCTCTTTGACTGCCCTCCGGTGCCGAGGTTGTCTCAGCCCTGGCAGACCCCGCGCCGGGATCCACGGCCGCTCCGATTGCGGCACCGTTATTCTGGAATACTACGAATGCACTAAAATCGTTGCAAGCCACCGGGGCGGTTACTGAATGGCTCGGCGCTTGAACCAGTACACCGTCGTGTTCGCCTCCGAGTCCTGAAGCACCAGTTCCCAGCCGTCCTGTCCCCACAGGTGAAACAGGTCCGCCAGTGCGAAATCCTCCTTGGCCGCCTCGCCGCCGAGGCGGCGATAGACGGCGTAGGCGTCGTCATCCGTGATCTTTCCGCGGCCGTCGTTCCAGCCGACGCCGCGCTCGCCGACGTAGTACATGGCGTATTCCCAGCGGGGCAGATTCGCGGGCCGCTGTTGCGGCTGCTGCTGGGCGGCGCCGGGGTGGTGGCCGAAGAGTACGACGATCGTCACGCACGCCACGAGCGTTGCGCCCCAGAAGTAAGCACTTCGCATAACGCCTCCGGTGTTAACGCCTAGAGTTTCCTGCCATTGCGGCCCGAAATCGTAACTCTTTATTCTCGACGGCGGGGAACGGAAATCGCCGGACGGGCGGCGCCGGCGAAACATCGTCCGGCGTCGAAGCGGGCCGCAACGCCAGAGGGTGCACGCGCCAGGTGAATCCCGTAACATCGAAGAAATTCGGGGAAGTGGCGGGTGCACAAATGCGAGTCGAGCTGAGGTTGGACGACGCGGAGTTTCTGGCGGGTATCGTCGTCGCGCGGGGCGTCAAAGTCGCGCCGACGCCGACGGCACTGGCGTCGCGGATCGACGAATTGGCCGCGCGGCGGGCGGGGGAGGAGTGGCCGACGGCGGCGGTGAAGGAGGCGGTGCGGGGGATGCTGCGGCGCGGGGGGTTCCGTCCTTCGGGGCGGAACAAGCCGGCCAGCGAGTACCTGGCGCAGGCGGCGCGGGAGGGGAGGTTTCCGCGAATCAACAACCTCGTGGATGTGAATAATCTGGTGTCGCTGGAATCGGGGTTGCCGATTTCGATGCTGGACGTGGATGCGGTGGGGGAGTCGGCGGAGATCCGGTACGGGCGTGAGGGGGAGAAGTACGTGTTCAACGCGGCGGGGCAGGAGATCGACCTGGCGGGGCTGGTGTGCGTGTGCCGGGCGGGGGGCGGAGCGGGCGTTCCGCTGGGGAATCCGGTGAAGGATTCGATGGCGGGGAAGATCAAGGAGGGAACGGGGGGGGTCGTGGGGGTGATCTACGGGAGCTCGAAGGCGATCGATGCCGGCGCGATGGCCGCGCTCGTGGAAGAATTCTCACGGTTGCTTCGGGAGCACGGCGGGGCGAGTGACACCGAAGGGCGCGTGCTCAGGATTTGACGAACCACCGCCGCGATCCTCGGTCGGTCTTGAGGAAGTTGATGAGCTTTCCGGCGATGATCTTGCAGCCGGTTTCGCTGGGGTGGAGGTGGTCGTTGGAGCGGACGTCGTCGATGGTCCAGGTCATGCCGTCCTTGCGGGGGTGGTTCCCACAGGCCCAGATGTAGGGGCCCCAGAGCATGATGGGGGCTTTCACTTCGCCGCGGGCGGGGTCGTAGTTGAGCTGGGGGTTGCCGTTGATCTGGTCGAGGATGAGCCAGCGCGTGCCGAAGCCGGATTCGTAGGCGAAGGGCTCGGGGCTGCCATTCATCGCGGCGTTCCAGCCGGCGTAGGTGCGGCTGGAGAGGTAGGCGACGCGGAGGTTGGGCATGCGGTGGCGGGCGATGATCAGCACGTCGGCCATGTCCTGCTGGAGGGCCTTGGCGTGGGCGGGGAAATCCCCGAGGGGGCGCGGGTTGGCTTCGACATGCTTCATCCAGACGGCCTGCACCTGCCTGGGCGTGAGGCCGGCGTCTTTGAGGCGGCGGTCGAGGGTGGGCCAGGTGTCCCTGTCCCCGTCGGTGCCGCGGCGGTTGGTCTTGGGCATGTTGAGCAGGTCCATCTCCTTGTCGAGGCGTTCCTGCTCGGGCTTGGGGAAGATGTCGTCGCCGTCCCAGGCCCACATCACGGCCGAGCGCAGGCCGATGGCGCCGTCCATCACGACGACGTGGGGGGATTTGTCCGGATCGGCGTCGGCTTCCTTGACGAGCTCCATCGAGATCAGGTGGGTGTTGGAGAAGCCGATCGTGATCAGGCCGATCTTGCCGTCCTTCGAGGGGCGGCCTTCGGCGTCGAGGGGCTGGATCTTTTCGGATTCTTTGAGGTAAGCGGCGTAGTGGGATTCGGGCGGGGTGTTGCGGCCGGCGCCATAGAGGCCGCCGTCTTCGCCTTTGTATTTGCCGGTCAGGTCGGTGATGGGGACGAGGCTGCTCCAGTCGGTGGTGCTGGCGGGACGTTCCTTGGCGCCGGGCTGATTGGCCTTCGCGCCCTTCCCTTGCCCTTGCCGGGCGCGCATGACTTCGCGGGCGTGGTCGAGGTACGCCTGGTCTTGGGGCGAAAGGCTTTGGCCGGCGCGGGATTGTTCCATGAGACGGCGTACGCGGGCGGTGTCGATCTGCGCGTCGGCGCCGGCGGGGCTGGTTGCCGTTGGCTGGGCGGCGGGGGCCTGTTGGGCTGCGGCGCTTCGGCAAAGGCCGACGCATGGCAGAACGGAGATGAGTGCGGTCAAAGCTGCCGCCGTTTTGCGGGTTTTCATGATCGGCTCCTGCATGCCAAGGATCAACGCCCGTCAATGGGCCGCAATGGGCCTTATTGTGTTTGACGCGGCGGTTCCGTTATAATCCCGGACGTTCTCGTTCCCTACATCAAAGGAGACCCGATGCATCGCGCTTTTGCCGCCGCCGTTATTTCCCTGTTTGCCGTTGCCGCCGGTTCGAGCTTCGCCGATGAGGTGAAGGCGACGATCGAGAAGACGCACCTGTGTTGCAACTCCTGCGTGAAAGGCGCGGAGAAGGCGGTCAGCTCGGTGAGCGGGGCGAAGGCGACGTGCGACCGCAAGGCCGAGACGATCACGGTCACGGCGCCGGATGCGGCGACCGCGCAGAAGGCGGTGGACGCACTGTGCGAGGCCGGGTATTTCGGGAAGGCGACGGGGGCGACGATGAAGGACGACAGCGGCGCCTCGGCCGGGTCGGTCGATTCGGCGACGGTCTCGGGCTTCCACAATTGCTGCAAGAAGTGCACGACGAGCATCAACGACACGATCAAGAAGGTGCCGGGCGCCAAGGGTGAGCTGGCCGCCAAGGCGGTGACCGTCAAGGTCACCGGCGGGTACGACGGCGCGAAGCTGGTGCAGGCGTTGAACGAAGCGGGGTTCCACGCGAAGCTCGCGAAGTAGGCGCTACTCTGGGGGACATTCAGGGCGCGCGGTATGTCAGGCCCAGGTCGCGGATGACGCGCATCGCCGCGTTGTGCCCGGCCGAGCCGATAACGGAGCCGGCGGGGTGGCAGCCGGCGCTGCAGGAGTAGAGGCCGGCGAGGGGCGTGGCGTAGGGCATGCGGCGGTCGAAGCCGAAGGTGTTGTCCACGTGGTGGATGTGGCCGCCGGTGATGCCGAAGTGTTTTTCGATCTTCGGGGGCGTGAGGGGGAAGACGTCGGCGACGCTGTCGCGAAAGCCGGGGGCGAATTGGTCGGCGATGGATAGCAAGTGCTGGACGTAGCGCGGTTCTTCCTCGTCCCAGGTCTTGCCGCCGGAGAGTTGGTAGGGGACCCACTGCACGAAGAAGGCTGAATTGTGGCGGCCGTGCTCGTCCTGGAGGGAGGGGTCGGCCTGGGTGTGGATGTACCACTCGATGGTGGGGAAGTCGGCCAGCTCGCCGCGCTGGACTTTTTCGAAGCCGCGGCGGATGTGGGGGATGACGTCGCGGTGCTGGGGGAGCAGGTGGATGGTGGCGCTGTGCTGGCCGCGGTTTTCGGGGAGGCAGGTGAAGGTGGGGAGGCGATCCAGGGCGAGGTTGACCTTCATTGTGGTGCCGGTGCGGCGGAAGTTGTCGAGCTTGGCGTTGAAATCGGGGGGGAAGTTTTCGGGGCCGACGAGGGTGCGGGTGCGGAAGGGGTCGGCGTTGCTCAGGACCACCTTGGCGGTGATTTCGCGGCCGTCGGTTAGTGCGACGCCGGTGACGCGGCCGGCCTGGGTTTCGATTGTTGCGACGGCGGCCTTGGAGAGGATCGTTGCGCCGGCTTCGGTGGCGAGGCGCGCCAGTTCCTTCGTCACGCTGCCCATTCCGCCGCGGACGATCATCCAGGTGCCGTCGGAGCCGGGGAGTCGGCACATGTTGTGGACGAGGAAATTCATGCCGGTGCCGGGGGAGCCGAAGCTGGCGCTGAGGCCGGAGAAGCCGTCGGTGACGGCGTACATGGCGAGCAGCAGGTCGCTCTTGAAGCCGAAGCGGGCGAGGTAGTCCTCGACGGGGCGGACGACGAGATTGAGGAAGATCTGGCGCAACGCGGGACGGATGTAGTGCTCGGCCGTCGCTTCGACGGACATCGGCTCGGCGAGCCACGCGGGGGCGAGATCGTCGCGGATCCGGGCGATCTCCTGGCTCATCGTCTGGTTGGCGGCCCAATCTTCTTTGGAGAAGAACTCGATGAACTGGCGGCGCATCTCGCCGGCGTCTGAGCCGAACAGTAAGTAGCGGCGGTCGAGCGTCGGGAGGAAGTAATGGGGGTCGCGGCGGATCAGGGTGAATTTCGCGCCGAGTTTGGCGATCAGTTCCGGCTGCATGACGCCGAGGAGGTAAGCGCCGGTGGAGGTGCCGAGGCGGGGGGCGTTGGGGAAGGGGTATTCGGTCTTGGCGGCGCCGCCGACGGATTCCTTTTCCTCCAGCACGGTTACGCTGAGGCCTTGTCGGGCGAGGAAGACGGCGGCGACGAGGCCGTTGTGGCCGGCGCCGACGATGGCGATGTCTGTCGTGATTCGTGCCATGAAAAGCCCGAAGCCTTACAATCGCGGGCGTCAACATACCCACGGAGGTGCTTGCGTGTCGAAGGTCTTGTCGGTCCTGGGCGTCCTCGCGTTGACCGTTTCACTATGCGCGGCTGAATCGGGCGGGCGCCCGCCGAACATTCTGTTCATTCTCGCGGATGATCTGGGGGTGGGGCACGTCGGGTGCTACGGGCAGACGAAGATCAATACGCCGAACATCGACCACCTCGCCGGCGAGGGCATGCGGTTTACGCAGTTCTACAGCGGGGCGAATGTTTGCGCGCCGGCGCGATCGACGCTCATGACGGGGCTGCACACGGGGCATACGCCGGTGCGGAATAACGGGCTGAAGCGGTACCTTTATGATGAGGACGTCACGGTCGCGGAGGTGCTGAAGAAGGCGGGGTATGCGACGGGCGGGTTTGGGAAGTGGGGGCTGGGGACGCCGGACACGCCGGGCGTGGCGGTGAAGCAGGGGTTTGACCGGTGGTTCGGGCAGTTCAGCCAGGTGCACGCGCACTTTTACTACCCGTATTACCTGATGGACGACCTCGACAAATTTCCGCTGAAGGAGAATGAGGGACGGCAGCGCGTGCGGTACTCGGCCGACGAGGTGCACAGGCAGGCGATGAAGTTCATCACGGAGCACAAGGACGGGCCGTTCTTCGCGTATTTGCCGTACACGCTGCCGCACGTGGAGCTGATCGTGCCGCGGGACAGTCGGCGGCCGTACGAGGACAAGTTCCCGCGGATCGAACGGGCCGATCCTCGGCCGGGGTACATCGGATCGGACCACGCGTATGCGGAGTTTGCCGGCATGGTCAACCGGCTGGACGACATGGTCGGGGAGCTGATGGCGCTGTTGAAGAAGCTCGGCATTGAAGAGAACACGATCGTTTTCTTCACGTCGGACAATGGTCCGCAGCCGGGGGCGTGGAAGGACATTTTCGTCGATTACTTCAGTGGGGCGGGGCCGCTGCGGGGGGCGAAGGGGGATTATTACGAGGGCGGGATTCGCGAGCCGATGATGGTGCGGTGGCCGGGGAAGATCAAGGCGGGTTCGACGAGCGATTTCGTGGGGTACTTTCCGGACATCATGCCGACGCTGGCGGAGTTCGCGGGGGCTACGCAGTTCCTGCCGCCGAAGATCGATGGCATCTCCTTCGTGCCGACGCTGCTCGGACACGCGGATCAGCAAAAGAAGCACGATTTCCTTTACTGGGAACTGTGCGGCAATAAGCAGGAGACGGTGCAGCAGGCGGTGCGCAAGGGCGACTGGAAGGCGGTGCGCATCGGGGTGAAGGCGAAGTGGCAACTGTTCAATCTGGCAAAGGACCCGAATGAGCACGAGGACGTGGCGGCCAAGCACTCGGACGTGCTGAAGGAGCTGAAGCAACTGGCCGACGCGTCGCACACGCCGGAGCGGAAGTATCCGGCCGCGCCGGAGGAAGGCGCGAAGGATTACGTGAAATGATTGAGGTCCCGGTCATTTCCGGTATGGGCTGTCCGGCCCCCACAATTCTCTCACGCGCTTGGCGGCGTTGGGCATAGAGGACTCGGCGTCGAGGCGGCTCCAGACTTTTTTGCCGCCTTCCTTGGCCTTGCTGTTGAACCAGCAGACGAGCTCGATCTGGTCCGCGTGGTCGGCCAAAAGCTGCGCGAACTTGTCGATCGCGTAGGGCTGGTCGCCCATGCCGAAGGGGCGGTCGTCCTTGAAGCGGTCGAAGATGCCGATCTCGCCGAGGACCATTTTGATGCCCTTTTCCCTGGCGTACTGGTAGTTGCCCATGTAGCCCCAGTCGGTGTGGGGGGAGGCCGAGGGCTTGCGCAGGATGTCCATGGCCTGGTCGATCATCTCGCGGGTCACCGTCTCCTTCTGCTTGGCCGAGACGCCGATGTATTGGGTGCCGAAGTAGAGGGTGCAGCCCCAGAAGTCCATGTACGGGCGGCCGTGGCTGTCCTTGCCGGCGACGTACCACTGGTCCTTTTCGAGGATGCCGTTGGTGGGGTCGTGGTTGGTTCCCTGGCCGCCGGACATGGGGACGAAGGCGAACTTCGCGTCGGGCATCACCGTGCGGACGGCGTCGGCCATGTTGATCCAGGCGCCGCGCCAGTAGCCGCGCTTGATTTCCTCGGCCGTGGGGCCCTTGGAGGTTTTCTTCTGAAGCTCGGATGCGCCGAAGACGCAGCCGGTGTAGCTGGCCTGGACGCATTCGCGGGCGATCGCGATCCAGGCCTGGCGGAATTTCTCGTTGCCGGCGGCGGCCTGCTCGTAGGTGAAGCCGGGGAGGCGCGGGACGTTGCCTTGCATGTAGAGCTTTACCTTGGCCGGGCGGGGGTGCTTCATCGCGTCGGTATTGCCGCCGGTGACGAAGGTGTGGACCGCCGACGCCGTCGAGATTGGATTTCCGCCGTCCCACCAGATGTCGCCGGCGCCGCCGAGCCAGTCGAACATGGCCTGGCCGTTGCGGAAGGCGCCCTGGTTGGGGAGATGACGGGCGGGCGGGGCGGTCGGGGGTTGGGCACCAGCGGCGCGGGGGGCGGGGGCTCGGCGGAAATCATCGGCCATTCGGGCGAGCTCGGATTTCTCGCGCGCGACGCGCGGGTCGTCGGCGAGGTTCTTCATTTCCGCCGGGTCGGACGATTCGTCGAAGAGCATCGCGCCGCCGCTCTCGTATTCGACGTAGCGGAAGCGATCGGTCCTGACGGCGGTGCCGAGCAGCTTGCCGTTGTTGCCGCTGACCGAGAACGCCGTGTCGTCCCAGGAGGCGGCCGGGTCGTTGAGCAGCGGGGCGAGGCTCTTGCCTTCCAGTCCGGCGGGCGGCGGCAGCCCGCATAGCTCGCAGAGCGTGCGGTAGAGGCCGAGGTCCTCCACGACGTGGTTGCAAGGGTGGCCGTTTCCCTTCGCGCCAGGCGCAGCGATGACGAACGGCACGCGCAGGCCGACCTCGAAGAGGGACTGGTGCTTGGACCACTTGCCCTTCTAGCCGAGGTGGTAGCCGTGGTCGCCCCAGAAGACGATGATCGTTTTGTCGCGCAGCCCCTGGCGGTCCAATTCCGCCAGCACTCGCCCGACGTTCCAGTCCGTCCACGAGATCGACGCGTAATACGCGCGGATCATCTCCCGCGCTTCCTGCGGCGTGGCCTCTCGGCCGACGAACAGGTCGCTGTTGCGCGGGAGGATGCAGCCGTTGGGGAAGCCGGGCGGCATCGTCGGAACGGGCTTGAAGTCCGGCGGCAGGGGGATGGCGGCGGGGTCGTACAGGTCGTAATACTTCTTCGGCGCCGTCGGCGGGGCGTGCGGCTTGACGAAGCCGCAGGCGAGGAAGAATTGGTCGTCCTTGTGTTTCCGCAGGTACTCGATCGCCTGGTCGGCGACTTTGTAGTCCACGTGGTCCTCGCCGTCGCCTTTGAGAACGACCCGGCGGTCCGAGCGCGCCCGCTCGTCGGTTGCGGGCGGCGACGGGTCAGGATCCGCGCAGCCTTCGTCAATCTTCGCGGCCTTCTTCTTGCCCTTCCTGGGCGCGGCCTTGCCGGCGTTCTTCCGCGGCTCGCCGCCTTCGGTCCAGGCGTCGGTGTCGTCGATCCCCTCGTGGAAGACCTTGCCGGTCCGAAGCGTGAGGTAGCCGTTTTGCTTGAAATACTTCGGGAGCGAGATCAGCTCCGGGTGGGCGTCGCCGAAGAAGCTGCGATTGTCCATCACCCCGGTGTGCGTCAGGTAGCGGCCGGTCAGCAGTGACGTGCGCGACGGGTTACACAGCGGGTATTGTGCGTAAGCGCGGTCGAACCGCACGCCTGCCGTGGCGAGCGCGTCAATGTTCGGTGACTTGACGATCGTGTTTCCATAGCACCCCAGGTCCGGGCGCATGTCGTCGGAGATGAGGAAGAGGACGCTGGGCCGCTTCGCCGGCGGGTCCGCCGCTGCATTGAACGTGAGGAACACTGTTGCGACGACGGCGAGCCACTTCATGCGCGATCTCCGTTTCGACAGGACTCGTCGCGATCCTCGCGTGAAAGCCGCGAAGCCGCAAGCGGCTTGACCGCGCGGCCGCTGCGGTTTCCAATCGCGCGATCATGATTCACAACACGATCACCCGTCGCCGGTTCATGCACGGCGTGGCGACGACCAGCGCCGCGGTCTTCGCCGGGCCGTACGTGCTCCGCGCGGCGGAGCCGAACCGGGAGAAGCTGAGGATCGCGTTCGTCGGGACGGGCGGGCGCGCCGGGTCGCACGTGCAGGCGCTGGACCTCAAGACGGAGACCTGCCCCTGTTACGCCGACGTGGACCGCAACCGGTGGAAGGAGATCGCCCGCAAAGCGCGCGACGCCAAAGCGTACCAGGACTGGCGGCAGATGTTCGATCGGCACGAGAAGGAGATCGACGCGGTGTTCGTCGCGATCCCGGACCACTCGCACGCGGCGGCGTCGATGCGGGCGATCAAGGCGGGCAAGGCGTGCTACACGGAGAAGCCGATGGCCTGGGCGGTGCACGAGGCCCGCGTGCTGGCCGAGGCGGCGCGGGATCGCAAGGTGCCGACGCAGATGGGGAACCAGGGCCACGCGCGCGAGGGGAATCGGCGGATCGTAGAGTGGGTGCGGGCGGGGCTGATCGGGGACGTGCTGGAGGTGCACACGTGGACGAACCGGCCGGTGTGGCCGCAGGGGAAGCTGGACATTAAGGAAATGCCGCCGCCAGCGAATCTCGATTGGGACCTGTGGATCGGGCCGGCGGCGATGCGGCCGTATGCCGAGTTCCCGCGGCCGGGCATGAGCAAGTTCGGGAACAGCCCGTATCACCCCTGGGCGTGGCGCGGGTGGTACGACTTCGGCTGCGGGGCGATCGGGGACATGGGCTGCCACACGTTCGACAACGTGTTCTGGTCGATGGCGCCGGATTACCCGTCCTCCGTCGAGCTGCTGGAGGTGGAGGAACACACCGATCAGACGTATCCGCTCAAGAGCCATTTCAAGTGGACGTTTCCGGAGAAGAACGGGCGCAAAGGGTTCGAGGCGCACTGGTACGAGGGTGGGCTGAAACCGAGGTCGCCGGAGGAGATTCTGAGCGACCCATATGACTACACGAAGGTGCCCGGCAATGGCGGGGGCGGGGGTGGGAAGAAGAAGGCGCAGGGCGTCGCGACTGGGGCGGGAAAGGACCGGCTGCCGCGCAGCGGGAACCTGTACGTGGGGACCAAGGGGAAAATGCTGGTCATTGGGGATTATGGGGACGAGGTGCGGCTGCTGCCGTCGAAGGTGCACGAGCAGACGCAGTTTCCCGCGCCGTCGATCCCGCGGTCGCCGGGGCACCGGGAGGAGTTCATTATGGCTGCGCGCGGGGAGAGGCCGTGGGATTCGACCGGGTCAAACTTCCCGGGGTACGCGGGGGCGCTGACGGAGGTGATGCTGCTGGGGAACATCTGCCAGCGGATCGGGAAGGTGGGTTTGAAGATCGAATGCGACGCCGCGGGGCGCGAGGTGAAGACGGAGGAGGCGCGGCAGTACCTTCGGCGCGAGTACCGGAAGGGATGGGAGTTGTAGCTCCGGGTCCTACCACTTGCCCGTGTAATAGCGCTCGTCCGACAGTTCCCCGCGGCCGAGGCGATCGACGTGGGTGTCGGCGAAGAGGGCGTTGGCGGTGCTGTTGGGGTGACGGAGGAACTGTTTCTCCTTGCCGACCCACTGGTACCAGTCGTTGAAGGTGTCGCCGTTGCCGTCGATGGCCTGTTCGTAGCTGTCCTGGGCGACGAGGGTTTTGGAGACCTGGCGCATGCGGTTGAGGTTTCGGCCGAGCCAGGTGCCGCTTCGGAGGAAGAAGATGGCGATTTCGTCGGCCCGACCGAAGATGCTGACCCGCTTGGCGGCGGTGAAGCCGGAGTCGGGTCCGCCGTAGCCGTTGAGGCCGTAGGTGGTGTAGATGTTCCCGTCGGCGTAGGGTCCGTCGAAATTGGCGTTGGTAGCGCCGTCGGTGGAGATGGTGGCGGGGCAGTAGAAGATACTCTTGGTCAGGCGGCCGGCGACGGCGTAGTTGACGCCCCAGTAGGCGTTGGGGTCGGCGGGGTCGATCATGTTGGCGGGGTTAACCGGGTCCTTCCACTTGCCCCAGTTCTTGTAAGGGGCGGCGAAGCCCTTGTAGAGGCTCATGTAGATCTGGATGGCGTTGCCGATCTGGCGGAGGTTGGAGGCGCACTGCGTGGCCTTGGCCTGTTCGCGGGTGCGGCTGAGGGTCGGCAGCAGGATGGCGACGAGCAGGGCGATAATGCCGATGACGACGAGCAACTCGACGAGCGTAAACGCACGAATCGCTTTCCTTCCCATTCCAATTTCTCCCTATCCAAGTGCCGCCCGCGCCCGTTTCACGAGATCGTTGTCCTTCGCCGCGGTGCTGGGGAGGTAAAACATGGCGGCGGCGAGGTAGCGGTCGCGGACCTGCGGTGAGAGGTGGTAGTAGTCCTCGAGCACGGCGGAGCTGAACTTGTAGTCGTGGGCGTCGCGGCCCTTGAGGAAGACGAGCCGCCGGGCGGTCTGGATGAGCTGTTTGGCCTGCTCGGGACCTTTCAGATAGCCGAGCGCCTTGGAGGCGGCTTCCATCCGGCTTCGGCCGGCGGTGGCGAAGATGTCGTTCACGGCGTCGGCGCCGTCGGATTTGGGCTCGGCGGGTTCGAACTGGTCCACGCGAACCTTGGGTGCCGACACCTTGCCCTTGTCGATCATGCCGCGGAAGAGGGGGACGAAAGCGGCGTTCTGGAGGAGGAGCATCAGGCGCGTCCGCGGGTCGCCGCTGGCTTCGTAAGCGTAGCGCATGGCGTTGGCGCTGGTAAGGGAGTGGAGGGTGGCGATGCCGGGCTGGCGCATGAGCAGCTCGCCGCCGCCGGAGAGGATCGCGTCCCAGATTGACTGCGGGGCGACTTCCTTGTTGAGCAACTCGACGACCTGGCGCTGGGCGTCTTCGTCGCTGCCCGTGCGCAGGGTGGAGAGGAGGTCGGCGGTGGCTTCGGGGCTGGGCTTGCCGTCCTGCCAGGCGTATTGGACCTTGCGGGCCAATTCCGCGGCGCGGCGGCCGGGACGGTCCGGCGGCAGGTCGGCCTTGGCGGGGTTTTCGGATTCGCGCTTGAGCAGGGCGTAGGCGAGGGAGCGGAGCACCGGCTCGGCGTGCTGCCAACCGATGCACTGGAGCGTGCGGAAGCTGTTGGCGACGAAGATCGCTTTATGGCCGATGTCGCGGAAGTCGCGCGGGCCGTAGCGGGCGAAGAGCTCCAAGGCTTCGGCCATGCTCCCCGTGCGCGCGACCGCGGCGACCGCGGCGTCGGCGGCGGTCTCGTCCCAGTTGTCCATCGCCTCGGCGAACGCCTCGCGGGCCTTGCTCAGCGGCGGAACTTTGGACTCGTCCACCGGGGCCATTTTCCAGCCGTTGGCCTTCTCCGTCTCGGACTGGGAACGTTTGAAGTATTCCATCGCCCACAGGATCGGCAGCCAGCGGTCGGTGTCGGGGGAGTTGAGGCTGGCGAGGTGGGCGGAGTTGACGACCAGGACGGCGTGGAACTTGAAGCCGACGTTGGGGCGCGGCTGGACGTTGCGGACGCCTGCCAGGAGCAGGGCGGCCAGGGCTTCGCGGTAAGTCAGCCCTTTGTGGATGCGGTCGGCGATCTCTTCGAGCAGGCGCTCGCGCGGGGTGTCCTCGAGGAACCGAACCAGGGGCTCGATGGAGGGGTCGAGGCGGACGAGCGACGGATTGAGCCTGGCCTCGGCGGCGGAGACGGGTTTGAGGCGGGAGAGCAGGCCGGTGAGGCCGTCGAAACCGACGAGGGCGCCGGTTGCCGCGGCCGATTGGAGGAAATGGCGTCGCGTGGCGTGTGTAGTGTGTCGCATGGACGGTCCTTTGCGTGACGAAGTGCGCCGGACATCATACCGGGGGCGGGCGGGGGGCTGGAAGGAAAAGTCGCTGGGAGGAGTGGGCGGCAGGCTGCAGGCGGAAGGCAGAAAGGAAAGAGGCACATCATTCCGACGCCTCCCGGAGTGCCTGGAGGGGGGAGGAAGGTGTTGGCTCACTCGGCGGCGGTCAGGTCGTCCAGTTTGAACTCGATTTTGCGGTTGGCGTCCTCGGGGATCGGGGTGACGCCGTCCGGGAGGCCGAGGATCAGGAGCGTGCGCTCGTGGAGCTTGCCGTCGGCGTCCTCTCGGTTGAGGCGCAGGACGGCCACGGGCTTGGGCTCGTGCTTGGGATCCTTCAGGACGTCGATCTGGTCCTTCGGGCCGATTACGGTGACGTTGGAGAGCGTCGGGGTGGTGCCGGCGGGGAAGGTGACCTTGTGCTTGGCTAAAAGGCCTTGCGGGTCGAGGTTGTAGATCGGGACGTAGTCGAGCTTAAGCGTGACGTCGGCCTCCTTGACCTTGAGGAAGGCGCGGACGGTTTTGGGGTTGATCGTGACGTGGTCGCCGTCCTTGAACGGCGGCGTGAGGGGTACGGCGGGTTCCTCGTGCTGCCCCGGCGTCCTCAGGACCGAGTCGAGGCCGGAGAAGTTGGCGTAAATGATGCGATCGGGTGCGTTGTCGAGGACGGCGACGGGGCCGCGGACCTTGACTTTTGCGGGCTCGAACGTGGGGGATTGGTCGAGGTTGGCGGCGACCGCGGGGGGCGCCTTGACGGCGAACTCGCGCTCCTCAACCTGGTCCACGAAGACGCGCAGGAGCGAGGGTTGACAGTTGGTGACGGTGATGCCGGCGTCCTTGAAGATCGGGTTGTTCTGGATTTGCGCGGTGAAAAGCTCGTGCTCGCCGGCGGAGATCGGGGGGTCCACGTCGATCTGGATGGCGGCCGCATCGCCGTGGGGGGCGAGGCGCTCTTTGACCTTTTCCAGCGCGGCGCGGGGGCCGGTCAGCTCCGCCATGATGTTCTTTTCCCGCGGGCTGACCAGCGTGACGTAGCGGTTGGGGTCGCTGGTGCGGACGTCGATGGGGATCGTGACCTTCGGTTCGTCGGCGAGCTGCTCGCGCTCGGCGTAGATCCAGATCAGCAGCGTCAGCGGGACGACCCACGGGAGCGAGCGGAGGAAATTGCCCCAGTGCTCGCGGGAGAAGAGCGTGCCGCGCAGGCGGCGCTGCGTGTTGCCGAGGCGGGCGAAATAACCGAGCATCCTCGGGGACGGCGCCTTGGTCCCGAGCTTCTGCGGCGAAGGGCGGGGGGGAGGGGTTGGTGTGAGCGTTTCCGGCATTCGCGCGATTTTACGTTAGGTGGTTTGCGACGGCCGGGCTCATGCCGCGGCCTTGATGTTCGTCTCATTTTTTTTGGCGAGCACCGCCTCGCCGCCGCCGAGCAGCTCCGCCAGGAGTCCCCGGAGGCCGTCGGGCGTGAGCTTTCGGATGAGCTGGCCGCGCTCGGCGATCGACACGTCGCCGGTCTCTTCGGAGACGACGAGCACGACGGCGTCGGATTCCTGGCTCATTCCGACCGCCGCCCGGTGCCTGGAGCCCAGCTCGCGCTCGAGCTCGCCGGACTCGGCCAGCGGGAACTGCACGCCGGCGTAGGTGATGCGGCCTTGCTGGATGACCACGCCCAAATCGTGCAGCGGCGAGTTGGGCCAGAAGATCGTGTTCAGCAGCTCGGCGGAGATGTCCGCGTTGAGCTTCGTCCCGGATTCGGCGATCCCGCCGAGCCCGACCTCCCGCTCGATGGCGATGACCGCGCCGATCTTGCGCCGTGAGAGGAAGGTGGCGGATTCGACGAGGGCTTCGATCTCGTCGCTGACCTGGCTGGACCAGGAGCGGAACAGCCGCGTCTCGCCGAGGCGCATGAGCGCCCGGCGGAGCTCCGGCTGGAAGACGACGATTACGGCGAAGGAGGCGAACAGGAGGAACTTCTCGTAGAGGAAGGCGACGCGTTCGAGGCCGAACCGCTGCCCGACGATGCGGACGATAAGGTACAGGCCGATGAGGACGACCGTGATGCCCTTGAGCAGTCGGGCGCCGCGCGTCCCCTGGAGGAAGCGGAGGACCCAATAAACGACGAAGCCGATCAGGATCAGCTCGATGGCGATGCGCCACCAGCCGTACACCCGCAGGGCGTTGAGGAAGCCGTGGAAGTTGGAAAAAAAGCTGTCCATGCCCGCGGCGCGGCCAAGGCGAAGTCCCCCAATGTTATTTCGGTCCCGGCCGCCAGCCGTGTGAGTGAAAGACTCTCCCAACTATACAAACGGTGCGGCGCGGCGGCCATTGCCCCGCGATTTTTTTCGTCCAAAGCAGCCGGATCACGTTGGCTTTTCCCCGCCCCGCGCCGGCGGCGGTGCCGCCCAGGGGGGCGCCGGCTGCGGGTCGCGTGTCACTTCCATGACCGCGCGGAGCATACGCACGACCCTCGCCATGGGGTTGACATCATGGACACGAACCACCGCCGCGCCGTTTGCGACGCACCAGGCGACGGTGGCGGCGGTGCCGAAGAGGCGGCGGCCGGGGTCGGGCTCGCCGGCGATGACGCCGACGAATCCCTTTCGGCTGGTGCCGAGCACGAGCGGGCGGGGGAGCGTGCGGGCGAGGCGGGGGATGTCGTGCAGCAGTTGAAGGTTATGGGTCACTGTCTTGCCGAAGCCGATGCCGGGGTCGAGCAGGACGTCGTTAGCGTCGATGCCGGCTTGGGTTGCGGCGGCGAGGCGGTCGAGGAGGGATTGGGCGACTTCCGCAGTCACGTCGTTGTAGGTGGGCTTGAGCTGCATCGTCGCCGGCGTGCCCTGGATGTGCATCAGGATGATGGGGACGCGGCGGGATGCGACCAGCGGGAGCATGGCGGGGTCGAATCGGCCGCCGGAGATGTCGTTGACCAGGTCCGCCCCGGCGTCGAGCGCGGCGGCGGCCACCCGGCTGCTGGTCGTGTCCGCGGACAGCGTGATCGGCAGGTTACGGGACCGGATTCCGGAGATCACCGGTGCGATGCGGCGGACTTGTTCCTCGGGCGGGATGGGCTGCGACCCCGGGCGGGTCGATTCGCCGCCGACGTCCAGCAGCGACGCGCCGTCGGAGACGAGCTGCTCGGCGTGGGAGATGGCGGCGTCGGCGGCGAAGAACTGGCTGCCGTCCGAGAACGAGTCGGGCGTAACGTTCAACACCCCCATGACCAGCGGGGGGCGGGCGGCGGAGCGGAGCCACGTGCGGAAGGCGGAGGGAATCATTCGACGGGGCGTTATACCCGGATCGCCGGTTGACTTGACGGCCTCCGCACTTAAAATTTCCCGTCCGCACCCGCGGGGTGCGTCGCCGCGGGCTCGTAGCTCAGTTGGTTAGAGCGCGTCCCTGATAAGGACGAGGTCACAAGTTCGAATCTTGTCGGGCCCACTTCAGTAAATCTGCCTCAGAAGCTCACCGGATGGCGCCCCGCAGTTCCTCGGGCGATGCGGGCTGTCCTTTGCGGATCAGCTCACGGGCGGCGTCCACTTTGCCCCACACGTTGCACATCATCGCGCCACGCACCCTGCGATCCGACAGGTAGTAAACGACGCCGGTTTTGTTCGGCTCCTGCCAGTCGGCGAAAGTCTGGAGGCGGCTGTCCACCTCCCCGACCGCCTCGTAGCCGAATTCGAACAAGTCCGAAAAGAAGAACGGCATGTCAGTGAACGGCTCGTTCGCGCCGGCCATGTTCCTGCCGGCGTGCTTGCCCTGGCTCACGGCGTTGTCCCAGTGCTCGATCCGGCGCGGCCCCAGCACCTGTTCGGGGAAGAACGCCACGTCCCCCGCCGCGTACACGTCGGGGTCGGAGGTTTGGAGGAACTCGTTGACCACGATGCCGTTTCCGGTGTTCAGGCCCGCGGCTTGTGCCAGTTGGATGTTGGGGCTGATGCCGACGCCCACCACCACGAGGTCCGTGGAAATCTGCTGCCCGCCGCGCGTCCGGGTCAGATAGCCGCCGCCTTTGCGCTCGATGGAAACGGGAACGTCCTCGGTAACGATCCGCACGCCCTTTGCTCGGTAATGATCGGTGATTGCGGCGCCGAGCGGCTGCGGGAAGACGCGAGAAACCAGCCACCGGCCGGGGAAGATCATTGTGACCGTGACATTGTTCACGCAGAGGGCGGCGGCCATTTCCGAACCGATGAACCCGCCGCCGACCACTAGCGCCGACTTGCCCGCGGTGGCGGACGAGCGCAGATTCCTGAAGTCGGCCAGTGTGCGATAATAAGTGAGGCCTTCCAGGTCGCCGCCGGGGATCGTCAGCTTTCGCGGCGTGCCGCCGGTGGCCAGCAGGAGCTTTTCATAACGAAAGACGCCCCCCTTGCCGTCCCGGATCGTATGGCCCGCCAAATCCAATCCGACGACCTCCGTTCGCAGCTCCATTTGGACGCCATGTTGCGCGTAGAACTCCGCGGGGTGCACGAAAACTTCGTCCACCCGCTTGCCGCCTGTCCAGAGTTGCTTTGAGAGCGGCGGCCGGTCGTATGGCCGGTCGGGTTCGGAGCCGACGAGCAGGATCGACCCGTTCGCGTCTCGCTGGCGAATCCCATCGATCGCCCACGCCCCCGCCAAACCCCCGCCGACGACGACGTACGAGTAAGTCTTCTGCGGCATGGTGAATTCCCTTTCGCCGACCCATACAACTGTATGGCCCGCCGCACGTCCGAGTCACGGCCCCGCGGCGCTGGAGGAGGATTATGCGAGAACGCCATCGCGTTTGGCGATCCTCTTTGCGGCGGCGGCGCCGCTGTTCAACCCGCCCTCCATGTAGCCGACGAAGGCGTAGCAGGTGTGTTCGCCGGCGAATTGCAAACGGCCAGTCCCTTCGCGAAGCGCTGGGCCGATGGTGGTGACCTGGCCGGGGGCGGGGAAGGAGTAGCCGGCCTGGGTCCAGGGATCGGACGGCCAGTCCATGAACCGCGTGGCGAGGACGTTCCTGGCGTAGCCGGGGAAGAGGGTTTCGAGGGTCTGGCGGTAGAACGACTCGCGGTCTTCTTTGGAGCGCGTGCGGATGCCTTGTGCGGCGGGGCCGCCGGAAAAGGCGCAGACCGCGACGGCGCCCGAGCCCTGGTGGTCTGTCTGGTCCCAGGTCATCGACAGGTCGGTGTCGGTGAGGGCGTCCGGGGATCGCCTGGACTGCTTCCAGACCATGTCCTTGAGGTGGGAGAGGAATTTGACGTTAATGCCCATCTGCGGCGTAAGGGTGCGGGGAAGGGGCGGCGAGAATTCGATCTTGTTCCAGGTGCTCGGCGGGGCGGTGAGGACGATTTCATCCGCCTCGTGCCGGGCACCGTCGGCGGTAATCACGGCGGCGGTCTCGCCGGAGTATTCGATGCGGGAGACGGGGGTGTTGAGCTTCATGCGGGAGGCGCCGATCGATTCGGCGAGCCTGAAGGCGAGTTGCTGGTTGCCGCCGCGGCAGCGGTAAACTTCGCTTTCGGTCCAGTAGCGGTCCTCGCCGCCGCCTTTGATCTGGGCGAGGTTGCCGAGGTAGCTCTGGCGATCAAGGGGGGCGCCGTTGTTGGCGGAGAGTTCGGCGGTGACGGCCTTGGCGACGAGGGGTTTGAGACCCAGTGAAGCGAGCCACTGGGCGGCGGTGCGCCGGTCGAGTTCTTGGGCCTTGATGCTTTTCCAGGGCAGGTCCGCGTTGACGGGGTGGGATTCGCGGGAGAGTTGCTTGAAGGCGACTTCCATGCCGTCGTGGAGTTCTTCGACTTCCTTTTCGCCGAGGAGATGACCGTCGAGGTAAACGGGGTCGGTGAGGGTCTGGTTGTCGGTGACGTCGAGGAAGGAGAGCTCGAAGCGGCGGGCGTAGGCGAGCCAGGCGGGGTGGTTGGAGCCGATGAGTTCACCGCCGCCTTCGACGGTGCGGTTGGGGACGAAGTCGTGGAAGGTGAGGACGCGGCCGCCGACGCGGTTGCGGGATTCGAGCACGAGGGTGTCGTAGCCGGCGGCGCGGAGCTCGTGGGCGCAGGCGAGGCCGGAGAAGCCGCCGCCGATGACGATGACACGCTTGCCGTTGGATTTGGCGGTGGTTTTCGGCATCGAGCGGCAGCCGGAAATGAGCAGGCCGGCGGAGGCGGCCAGCGTGGAGCGGAGCACGTCGCGACGGGAGGGCAGGTCTTGGGGGCGGAACCGGCGGTGGAGGCGGGGGTAAAGGGAGAGGGGCATTTCTGAGTTCCTTGCGTTTACCACCCCCGTTCCATAGCGCCGCGGGCAAATGACCACTCCGAGCGGCGCTTGTCAAGATTTCGCGCGGGAGTATTCTCGGCACCGGCGTGGGAACGATTCAACGGGATAAGAGATGGGAAAACGTAGCGCACGATGGACATGGCTTCTGGGGATTGTCATCCTCGCCGGGCGGGCGTTCGCACAGGGCGCGGCGACGGGCGGCGAGCGGGTGGAGATGGTGCCGATGCGGGACGGCGTGCGGCTGGCGACGCACCTGTATTTCCCGCGCGGAGACGGTCCTTTCCCCGTTTTGTACCACCAGCGCTACGTCGATATTTCGACGAAGGGGCAGCGGGCGGAGTGTGCGAGGATGGCGGCGGCGACGAACTGCGTGGTGGCGATGCAGAATTTCCGGGGGGCGCACGAGTCGGAGGGGGTCTTTGAGGGGTACCGGGCGCTGGGGCTCGGGGAGCTGAAGGACGGGTACGACACGGTGGAGTGGTTTGCGAAGCAGCCGTGGTGCACGGGAAAGGTGGGGAGCTGGGGCGGCTCGCAGGGGGGCTATTCGCAAAATTTCCTGGCGGCGTCGCGGCCGCCGCACCTGGTGTGTCAGTACATGACGGACTTCGGGGTATCGCTATTTCACGACGGGTATCGGGCGGGGGGCGTGGTGCGGCCGCGGAGGTTCCTGGAGCGGATGGCGATTCACGCGCGGGAGCCGGCGCAGGGGCGCCAGGCGCTAATCGAGCAGCTTAAGCACCCGGTGTACGACGACTGGTGGAAGGTCGAGGACACGTCTTTGCATTTCGGGGAGATGGAATACCCGGCGGTCATGCTCGGCGGGTGGTTCGATCCGGTGCACAACGCGGTCGTGCGGTGTTTTGACGCACGGTCCGCGGCGTTCCCGGGGGAAAACTTCCTCATCCTGGGGCCGTGGACGCACGGGGGGAGCTTGCGGGGGAGTCCGAAGGTGGGGGATCTGGAGTTTCCGAAATCGGCGGTCTTTGACGTGCGGGGGCACGAGGCGAGGTGGTTCGAGCACTACCTGCGCGGCGCGGACAACGGGGTGACGTCCGATCCGGTGGTGAGGTATTACGCGATGGGGGCTTGTGGCGAGGCGGGGGCGCCGGGGAACGAGTGGAGGACGGACCGGGAGTTTCCGCCAAAGGGTGCTTCGGAGGTGGCGATGTATTTTGGGGCGGCGGGAAGTTTATCGGAGTCGCCGACGGGCGGGGCCGGCACTTATACGTCGGACCCGTACCGGCCGAACAAAGTGTCCGGTGACCGGTACCCGGGCGCGGAGGACCAGCGCAAGTACGAGGCGCACGGTGATGTACTGACGTTTACTACAGACGTGCTGAAGAAACCTGTGGAGTGGACTGGGCTAGTGAAGGCGAAGCTGTGGGTATCTTCGACGGCGAGGGACACGGACTTCATCGTGCGGGTGACCGACGTGTACCCGGACGGGAGGTCGATCCTGTTGATGGACAACATCCGGAGGGCGCGGTTTCGAAACGGTTTTGAAAGGGAGGAGTTGATGGAGCCGGGGAAGGTGTATCCGGTCGCCTTCGACCTGGGGTACACCTCGATCGTCTTCAACGCCGGGCACCGGATTCGGGTGACGGTCGGATCGAGCGGGGACGATTGGTACGAGGTGAATCCGCAGACCGGCGGGCAGTTCGGGATGGAGCTTCCGAAGCAAATGGTCGTGGCGAAGAACACGATCTGGCGCGACCGGGAGCATCCGTCGCAAATCCTGGCGCCGGTGAGGGAGTGAATCTCGATTTGAAACCACAAGGCCAGGGACGTTTATGAAAGAATTCGCCCGTGTTGCGACCGTATTCATGATGGTGGTGGGGTGGTGCTTCTGCGGGGCCGTTCACGCTGCGGGGACTGACCGCCCGAACATCGTCTTTGTCCTCGTGGACGACATGGGCTACGGCGACCTCGGGTGCTACGGCGGCAAGGACGTCCGCACGCCGCACGCGGACCGCGTGGCGGCAGAGGGGGTGAAGTTCACGGATTTTTACGCCAACGCATCGGTGTGCACGCCGACGCGGTGCGGCTTCATGACCGGCCGGTGGCAGCAGCGCGTGGGCATGGAATGGGCGATGGGGTACACGGCCGAACAGCGGCGGCGCGTGAACGGGCAGTGGTTGGCGGAGCCGGACATGCACGCGCTGGGGTTGCCGGCGGGGGAGGTGACGGTGGCCGACATGCTTAAAGCGGCGGGGTACAAGACCGGGGCGCTGGGGAAGTGGCACCTGGGCTACCGGCCGGAATACAACCCGGTGCGGCGGGGGTTCGACGAGTATTTCGGCACGCTGCTGGGTCATTCCGATTACTACCGTTACGAGTATTTCGACGGGACGTACGAGCTTCGCGAGGGTGAAAAGCCGGCCAAGGCCGAGGGGTATCTGACGGACCTTCTGAATCAGAGGGCGGTGCAATTCGTGCGGAAGCACGCGAAGGAGCCGTTCTTTTTGTACCTGGCGCACCAGGCGGTGCACGCGCCGTACCAGCCGCCGGGTCGGCCGGACCCGGCGGTGACGAAGGAGAACATGAACGACGGCGACCGCCGCGGTTACGCGGCCATGCTGGAGAAGGTGGACGAAGGGGTCGGCATGCTGCTGGACGAGTTGGACAAACAAGGGTTGACGGAGAAGACGTTGTTCGTGCTCTCCAGCGACAACGGCGGGGCTCATTTCTCCGACAACTCGCCGCTGTTCAACGGGAAGCAGTCGCTGTGGGAAGGCGGCATCCGCGTGCCGTGCCTGATGCGCTGGCCGGGAAGGCTGCAGGGGGGGAAGGTCACGCGCCAGATGGGAATCACGATGGACCTGACGGCGACGTTCGTGGCCTTGGCCGCGGCGAAGGCGGCGCCGGGCCGGCCTCTGGATGGGATCGATCTTCTGCCGATCGCAAAGGGCGATCAGCCGGAGGTGGAGCGGACGTTCTATTGGCGCGTCGGGCATTCAGGCCGCCAGCAGAAGGCGGTGCGGCGCGGGCCGTGGAAGTACGTGCTGGATGGCGGGTATCTGCCGCTGCTGTTCAACCTCGAAGAGGACGTCGGCGAGCGACAGAACCTGGCGATCCGCCGGCCGGAAATCATGCACGACCTTCAGCAGCGGCTGAAAACGTGGGAGTCGGAGATGGACGCACAGGAGAAGGAAATCATGATCCACTGAGGCTCCGGCGGCATGTGGCGCGGCGTTGTGAGCCACAACGGCGGTTAGTACAGTTGCCGCATGAGTTCGGGGTCGCGAACGGTGGGGATCTGCGCCGTGGTGCTCGCGGGGTTCGCCGCGCTGTCGTTGGCGGCGGCGCGGGCGAAGAACGCGACGGTTGACGAGCCGCTCCACGCGGCGGCCGGCTGGTTGCAGGTGTACCGCGGAAATTTCGCATTGGACATGCAGAACCCGCCGCTGGCGAAGTATCTGGCCGGCCTGGCGGCCGGGCCGGCGACGGTGCGGGGGGAATTCGACGCACGCGCGTGGCAGTACGCACGCGGCGGGACGCGCACGCCGCGCGAGTGGCTGAACGAAGCATACTTCACGGGCCCCGGGTTCGGCGAAGCGGCGGTCGGGCGCGCCCGGCTGCCGTTCGTCGCCGTCGGCGTCGCCACGGCTGCACTGGCGGCGCTCTGGGCGTACCGGCTGGCGGGGTCGGTCGCGGCGGTCGTCGCCGCGGTGGTGTTCTGTCTCGATCCGACGGTGCTGGCGCATTCGGCGGTGGTGAAAACCGACGTGCCGATCGCGTTCTGGTTCCTCCTCGCTTTTTATGCGCTGTGGCGGGTGAGCCGGCGGGTGACCGCCGCGGACGTGGCGATCCTGGGCGTGGCGGTGGGGGCCGCGCTGGCGACGAAGGTGACGGCCGTGCTTCTGCCGCCGGTGGTCGTCGCGGTCGTGGCCGCCCGGGCGCTGGTGCCCGTGACATGGCCGGTTCTCCGCACGAGCGCCGCGGCGCGCGGGCGGAAAGTCGTGGCCTGCGCCGCCGTGATCGCCTCCGTCGGCGTCCTCTCCTACGCAACGCTGTGGGCGGCGTATGGGTTTCGTTTTGCCCCTTCCGGCGATCCGGCCGTCACATTCGACGTGCCGCGAATCCTGGACGCGGTGGGCACGCGCGAGCTCCGCGCCAGGTTTCCCGGCCGCGCACTGACCCGCAGGGACCTGCGGCGCGAATGGCAGCCGGGGCCGTCGCTGAACGCAGCCGTCTTCCTGTACGACCACCGCCTGCTTCCGTCCGCGTGGCTCGCCGGGTTCATGGTGCAGCAGGGGGCGCTGAACAACTGGCCGACCTTCGTGCTGGGACAACTCCGTCGCGAGGCGGTGTGGTGGTACTACCCGTTTGCAATGATTGTCAAAGAGCCTCTGCCGCTTCTGTGCATCTGGGCAGCCGCCGGCGTCGTACTGGTCGCCCGCGGCCGCCGCAGCCTCGCGCTGTGGCCGCTGGTGCTCGCGGTCGCCGGGTATGGCCTGGTGGAGATGTTTGCCGGGATCAACATCGGCATCCGGCACCTCCTGGCGGTGTACCCGATGATCGCGGTGCTGAGCGGCGTGGCGGCGGCGGTGTGCTACGCGATTCGTCCAAAGGCGACCAGACTCGCGCTGGTCGCGGCGTTCGTCCTGTTGGCGGCGGACGTCGCATTCGCGTTTCCCAATTACATCGCTTACTTCAACCAGCCGGCGCGGGCGTACGGCCCCATTCGCCTGCTCGGCGACTCCAACCTCGATTGGGGGCAGGATCTCAAGACACTGGCCGCCTGGCAGAAGGCCCACCCCGCGGAAAAGCTGTACCTGTGCTACTTCGGCGGATCGAATCCTGCCGCCTTTGACCTCCGCTACACGGGCCTGGCGGGGAGCTGGACGCCGTCCAACGGCGCCTCGCCGGACTCCCCCGGAATCCTGGCGATCAGCGCCACGCACCTCCAGGGGATGTATCTCGACGAGCAACTGCGGCGCATTTATGCGAAATACCTGGACGAGAAGCCGGTGGAGACGCTCGGCGGGAGCATTTACCTGTTTCGTTACCGCGGCAAAGATCCACCCGTCGAGTCCGGCGGGGCCACTTGGCACGGCGATGGTGATCGGCTAGAGTAAAGGCGTTGGAACTCGAACGAACCGGGTCGAATCACCGGCGTAAGAGAGAGTAGTAACGAATCAAGCGGCGACGGACCCCCCGCGAGCGGTTGTCCCCCCCCACAGCCCTCGCAACCGTCGCCGCTCTTTTTTGCGCGCATTTCCCAAGCGGGCTGAGGCGCGGCGGCCGTTGGCGGGCATCAAAACGCGGCCATATTATCGGGGTATAAAGGCGGGGAAGTCACGGCCTTGGCCATTTTCTGCGGACGATCTTCGGAAAGGATCACACGTGCGCTGGTTGCGTCCCAAGAGCGGAGCGGACTCGTGCGGTTGGTTGGCGGGGCGCGGGCGGCTGGTTGCGGCGGCCACGGCAGTCGGGTTGGTCGTGATCGGCGCGGCGACGCCGCTCGTCTGGGGCAAGCACCCGACCAATGCCGGGCCGGAGAACGTCGAGATCAAGTTCAAGGTGCCGATCCCGCCGGCGCTCTCGCCGGAGGCGGCGATGAAGACCTTTCAGGTCGAGCCCGGTTTTAAGGTCGAGCTCGTCGCCAGCGAGCCGCTGGTCGAAGATCCGATCGCGATCTCGTGGGCGGCCGATGGGAAGATGTACGTCGTCGAGTACCGCGGCTACATGCACGACGTCGAAGGTCTCGGCGAGGACCAGCCGATCGGGCGCATTAAGCTGCTGGAGGACACCGACGGCGACGGGAAGATGGACAAGGCCACGGTGTTCGTGGACGGGCTGGTGATGCCGCGGGCCGTGATGGCGCTGAAAGACGGCGCGCTGGTGGCCGAGCCGCCGGAGGTGGCGTTCTGGCGCGACACGAACAAGGACGGCAAGGCCGACGAGAAGAACCCGATCGCCGCCAACTACGGCACCAAGGGCGGCCAGCCGGAGCACATGGCCAACGGCCTGCTGTGGGGCATCGACAACTGGATCTACAGCGCCGCCTACCCCGGCCGGTTTAAAGTAACGGGGCTGAAGTGGACGACCGAGGCGACGTGGAGCCGCGGCCAATGGGGCATCACACAGGACGACTGGGGCCGGCTGTACTACAACTACAACAGCGACGTGCTGCGCTACGATCCGCTGCCCGGCCAGTACCTGATGCGCAACCCGACGTACCGCCCGACGGCCAGCACGAACGTGAAGCTGATGCAGGAGCAGTACACCTGGCCGAGCCACCCGACGCCTGGCGTGAACCAGATCGGA
>Ga0308175_100000545_pt1 | contig 25651 bp, 24 predicted proteins | sample PhyCR1_3_FD_203893 | JGI IMG/M metagenome (GOLD analysis project Ga0308175, IMG submission 203893) | Soil microbial communities from UC Gill Tract Community Farm, Albany, California, United States - DLSLS.C.R1 | ecosystem: Environmental > Terrestrial > Soil > Agricultural land | place: USA...
CCACCCCACCCCCGAATCCCTCCTGAAGCGCGCCGACCAGGTCCTCTACGCCGTCAAATCCACCCGCCACCGCCGGCGGACAGACCCCATTCCGGCATGACGGCGTATAGAAACACACCCTTGCATCCTTGCCGGGGATTGCTAGAATCCGGCCCCTTTCGATAACACCAGACAGACATTGGAGTAAAACCGAAATGCCACGACCACAGGAAGGCCGCCGCGAGCGGCGCGAGCGCAGTGAGAAGTTCCAGACCTTCAACCGCCCCAAGATCAAGGTCGCCCGAACCAGCGCGTCCGGCGTGACTTACATCGATTACAAGGACACCGAGTCGCTGAAGAAAATGGTCAGCGGCAACGGCAAGATCCTCTCCCGCAAGCGCACGGGCGCCAGCGCCATGGAGCAGCGTGAGCTGGCCAAGGCGGTCAAGCGGGCCCGGTACATGGCGCTGATGCCATACGTGACGACGCAGCTCTAACGCGCAGAGGCAGGCGCCTCGGGTCAGCGGGGCTTCGGCTCAATGGGGCTCGAGGAGTTGGCCGTCCTGCATGTGCAGGCGGCGGGGGAAGGTGGCGGCCAGGGTGGGGCTATGCGTCACAGCAATCAGGATGGCGTTGGTCTCGCGCGCGACCTCGTGCAGCAGCTCGCCGATGGATTGCGAGCTCTTGGTGTCGAGGTTGCCGGTGGGCTCGTCGGCCAGGAGCAGGGCCGGGCGGTTCATGACGGCTCTGGCGATGGCGACGCGCTGGCGCTCGCCGCCGGAGAGCTCGGCCGGGACGTGGGTGGCGCGGTTCTCCAGCCCGACTCGTTTGAGCAGCTCGGCCGCCCGGGCGGCGTCGGCGTCGCTCACGCGGCCTTCGGCGAGCTTGGCCAGCAGGACGTTCTCGGTCGCGGAGCACTGGGGGAGAAGGTGGTGGTCCTGGAAGACGAAGCCGATCTTGCGGGCGCGGAAGTGGGCGAGGTCTTTGGGGGAGAGCGTGAACGGGTTGGTGTCGTCGAGCGTGACGGTGCCGGAGGTGGGGGAGTCGAGCGTGCCGAGGATGTTGAGGAGCGTGGACTTGCCCGACCCTGAGGGGCCGACGATGGCGAGGGAGTCGCCGGGGGAGAGGCAGAGGTCGATCCCGCGGAGGACGACCAGCGGCTCGGCGGGGGTGGGGTAGGATTTTTGGAGGGCGGTGACGGTCAGGGGCATGGCTCGGTTTACGTTGAAAATACCGCGAAGGCGCAAGCGGGGATCGACGCGTTATAGTGGGGATTTCACTTTTTGCGCTTCAACAGCCCCTGGATTTCCAGCAGCGTTTCCCCGTCCTTGTTACGGGCGGTCGTCGCGTAGGAGAGGCTCCCGTCGTCCTCGAAAGTGTACTTGGTGATGGCGGTGATGCCGTTGCGGGGCGCGGAGGCCCAGGTGAAGGTGTGGTTCTTTTCTTCCCAGATGCCCTTGTACTCGACGTACTGGCCGTTGCTGCCGAAGTGCCAGAGGCGGTACTCGTTCTTGAGCGTGTCGTAGCCGAAGAGGTACAGGTCCTGGGCGCCCGACGACCACTTGGCGTCGGCCTGGAGGAAGGTGTGGTTGAGGGCCCAATGGAAGTTGACCGTGCCCTTGGTGGTCTGCGGCGGGTCGGTTTGGTTGCCGATCTTGATGGCGGCTTCGGCGGTCCACTCGCCGGCGAAGTGGTTCAGCAGCGCGACGTACGCCGGCTGAGACGTGGGGGGGGAGGCGATGGCGGCGGTGGCAATGAATGCGGAGAGGAGTAGCGCGTGTTTCATGGGGGCGGCATTGTACGGGGAACGCGGGAGAGTTGCCGCATTACAAAAGCGACTGGTACACGCCGAGCATGTTGGCGGCCATGTGGTCGTCGGTGAAGCGGTCGCGGACGGCGGCGTGGCCGGAGGCGGCGTGGTGCGAACGGCGGGCGGGATCGCGGAGGAGGTCGGCCATCCCTTGCGCCAGGGCGGGGGGATTTTCGGGGGGAACGAGCGCGCCGCCGTCGGTGGCCTGGATCAGTTCGGGGAAGGCGCCGTGGCTGGGGACGACGACCGGCGCACCGCGGGCGAGGGCTTCGAGGACGTAAATGCCTTTGGACTCGGCATACGGCGCCGGGACGGAAAAGAGGTCCACCATGTTGAGCAGGTCGAGCTTGGCGGCGTGGTCCACTTCGCCGAGGTAGGTGAAGGCGGTGGACAGGCCGCGGTCGGCAATGGACTTTTGCAGGTCGGCGAACCAGGCGCGGTCGCCGCGTCCGAGGTAGCCGGCGGCGCGGATGCTCGCCCGTTCCATGCCGGGCATCTGGCGGAGGTGTTCGAGTGCGTCCACCAGGCGGTGCAGACCCTTCTGCGGGCAGATGCGGGCGAGGTAGCCGATCGTTGGGGCGTGGCCGTTGTTAAAGGTGCGGGTGTGGCGGGCGGTATCGGGGGGCGGGGTGAGGTAGTCCTTTTCAATGCCGGGATAAACGACGGCGACCTGCTCGGCAGGGAGGCCGAGATAATCGGCCATGTGGGCGGCGTAATAACGACTCGTCGCGACGAACTTCTGGACGTGGGCGACGCGGGAGCGGATGAGGTCGCGGACGGTGGCGCGATCCGCCTCGTCCATGCGATCGAGGAAGATGTCCTCGCCGGTAAGTTCCATGACGACGGGGCAGTTCAGCTCCTGGCCGAGCATGCGGGCCATGCCGATGAACATGAGGTTGGGGAGAGAGATGATCTGGGGCTTGACGTCGGTCTTCAGGAAATTGAGCAGGCGGTGGAGCTCTTTCGTGGTGGTCCCTTCATCGCCTTTGAGGATGTCGATGGTGAAGTCGGCTAGCTCCGACGGCGGCGTCTGGGCGCCGTATTCGCCGGCCTTGGTCAGGAGCCAGGGGCGGTCGAAGAGCCAGTCGAGGACGCGCGGGGTGTGGCGGAAGAGTCGCGAGGCGTGCTGGAGGTAGACGTTGACGCCGCCGAAGAAGACGTTGCCGATGGAGACGTCCTTGGTTTCGGTGCGGAGGGGGGTGTAGAGCGGGACCAGCGTGACCTTGTGGCCGGCGCGAAGCAGGGCCGAGGCGAGCGCGTTGTCGCGCATGCAGGAGCCGCAGTACATGCCGGCGGCGCCGGCGGCGAGGAGGGCGACGTTCATCGGATGGGCGGCACGTTCGGGCATGCGGCGGATTCTAGGCGGGGACCACTATCGGGGCTGCGGTGGTGTGTCGGGGTTGCTCCGAGCGAGGAAAATATTTGTCGACCGTGGCTTGGCTAGGCGGCGCGGTGAGCAGGGACACGACGATGACGAAGAACGCCGAGCCGAGGGTCATGAAGACCACCGGCAGGTAACCGACGATGACGAACTGGCCACGCGGTTTCATGGTGAAGAGGATGGGACGACCGCCGGCACTCAGGAGGGTGGTGCCGGGGGCGTAGTGGTGTTCGATGAGGCCGATGGCGATCAGGCAGGCGGCGACCCAGAGGGCGGCGGCCAGGGCACCGTACTTGGTGCTGCGCTTCCAGAACAGGGCGGCGACCATGACCGGGGCAAGGGCGGCGAAGCCGGAGAAGGCGTAGGGGACGACGACGCCGAAGATCTGCGGGCGTCGGAGGGCGACAAAGTAGGCGGCGGTGTTGGCTATGAGGATGAAGGCACGGCCGACGAAGACGGTGCCGCGCTCGCCGAAGCGTTTGCGGCCGCCGTAGTAGTCGAAGACGTCCTTGGTGAACATGGTGGACAGGGCGAGGATCTGGTGGCAATCCGAGCCCATGACGGCGGAGATGATGCCGGCGCCGAGGACGCCGGCGAGGAGCGGGCCGGCGTGGAGTTTGAGCATGCGGAGGAGGATTTCGTCCGGGATCTTCAGAGGTTTGGCAATGACGTATGCCCCGATCGCGCCCAGGAAGCAGCACGGGAGCCATATCGCCATGATGCAGATGGGGTAGAGGACGACGGTCTTGCGGAAGGCCGTCACCTGTTTGGCGGTGAAGCACATGATGGCCATGTGGGGGAACATGATCGAGGAGAGGGGGATGAACAGGTAGGAGAGGAACTCGGGCCTGGGGATGCGATCGCGGGTGAGGAGGAACCGGTGGGCGGGGTCGGCGGCCATCTGCTGGACGGTGTGGGCGAAGCCGCCGGGGAGATTGTGGCCGATGACGAGGAAGGCGGTGAGCCCGACGGAGAGGAACAGGAGTGTCTGGAGGACGTTGACGTACACGGCGCCGCGCATGCCGCCGAAGAAGACGTTGCCCATGACGACGATCGCGACGATCGCGCCGCCGAGGGCGAAGGGGATGTGGCCGTCGGTGAGGGCCTCGAGGATCGTCCCGCCGCCGATGATCGAGACGATCAGGTACGGGATGAGCATGGCGGCGGTGAGGAAGAAAATGAAGGTGCCGATGGCGGAGCATTCCCAGCGGTCGCGGAAGAAGGCGACCTGCGTCATGTGTCCGAAACGCCGGCCGACCGCCCAGAGGCGCGTGCCGATGAAAAAGAGCGTCATGGGGATGACGAGGGAGGAGGAGGAGGCCATCAGGCCGTAGACGCCGACGCCGCGCGTGTAGGAGAAGCCGGCCGATCCGAGGATGGCGACGGCGGTCATGTTGGTGGCGAAGAGGGAGAGGAAGAAGACGATGTGGCCGATGGAACGCGAGGCGAGGAAGAAGTCTTCGCCGGTGGCCTTGGTGCGGCGGAAGGCGAAGATGCCGATGTAGAGGACGACGGCGAGGTAGGCGAAGATGAAGAGGGCGGGGATCATTCGCGGTTGTTGGTTGCTGGTTGTTATTTGTTAGTTGAAGAGTCAGTGGAGGATTCGCGTGTGGCGGATTCGAGGTGGGTGGGCCAGAGGTGTTTGACGAAGAGGAAGAGAAGCACCGAGCAGGCGAGGGTGTAGGCGGCGTGGTAGGCCAAGCCAATGGGCAGGAAGCCGAGGAGCAGGGGCTCGGCGCGGGACCAGTTCCAGGTGTCCTGGTGGAGGATGAGCAGGAGAATGGCCAGTGCGTAGAGCGGCCATCTCCAGCGGTTTTTTGGGGGCGTGGTGGGCTCCATGACCAGTAGATTACTCTGGGAGGCGCGGGGTGTTGTCAAGGCGGAAGCGGGGGCGGCGTGGACGAATTGACATTGCAGAAGGTCTCGGTTCATCTTCCCACCGCGTGCCCGTTGTGCGATTTGTGAGGAGCAATCATCATGGGATATTCGGGTTTGGACATCACGGGGAAGGTTTGCCTGGTGACGGGGGGGACGAGCGGGATCGGGCGGGCGATTGCCCTGGGTTGTGCGCAGGCGGGGGCGAAGGTGGTTGCCGGGTCCACGAATCCGGAAAAGGTCGCGGGGATCAAGAAAGAGCTGGAGAAATTCGGCGGCGGGCACGACGGCGTGCAGCTTGACGTGTCCGATGCGAAGAGCGTGCAGGCGGCGGTGGATCAGACGGTGAAGAAGTACGGGCGGATCGACGCGATGGTGAACGCGGCGGGCGTGATCAAGCGGCTGCCGACGATTGATTTTCCGCTCGAGGAATTTGAGCGAATCGTGCGCGTGAATCTGACCGGCACGTTCATCATCTGCCAGGCGGTGGCGCGGGTGATGAAGGAGCAGACGCCGGACGAGAAGGGGCTGCGCGGGAGCATCGTGAACATCGCGTCGCTGACATCGTTCGTCGCGTTCGAGGGCGTTGTGGCGTACGCGGCATCCAAGGCCGGCGTGCTGGGATTGACGCGCGTATTGGCGAATGACTGGGCGAAGTATGGGATTCGTGTCAACGCGATCGCGCCGGGGGTGATTCCGACGGAACTGAATCGGCCATTGATCGAGGGCACGCCGCGGGGGGCGTGGCTGAAGCAGCACACGCCGGTGGAGCGGTTCGGGACGGCCGAAGAGCTGGCGGGGGCGGCGATTTATCTCATCAGCCCGTCGGCAAGTTATACGAACGGGGAGACGATTGTCGTGGATGGGGGGTTCTTGGCGCGCGGCGTCGGCATCGGGTGACGGGGAATGCAGAATGCAGAATGCAGAATGCAGAATAGAAGATGGTCATTGATGCGCACCATCATTTCTGGTCGTACGATCCGGCGCAGTACGGATGGATCGATGAGCGGATGCGCGTGTTGCGGCGGGATTTTTTGCCGGGGGATTTGAAGGGAGACATTGATGCGGGGGGGGTGGACGGGGTCGTGAGCGTGCAGGCGCGGCAGACTGTCGAGGAGACGCGGTGGTTGTTGGAATTGGCGTCGGCGAATGAGTTCATTCGCGGGGTAGTGGGGTGGGTGCCGTTGGCGTCGGAGCCTGTTGAGGAGGAGCTCGGGCGGTTTGCGGGGGAGCGGAAGCTGAAGGCGGTTCGGCACGTTGTTCAGGATGAGCCGGATGAGAACTTTATCCTGCGGGAGGATTTCAACGAGGGTGTTCGGAAGCTGGCGAAGTACGGGTTCGTGTATGACATACTGATTTATGAGAGGCATTTGCCGCAGGCGATTGAGTTTGTGGACCGGCACCCTGGGCAGGTGTTTGTGCTGGATCATGTGGCCAAGCCGCGGATCAAAGATGCGGCGATCTCGCCGTGGCGGGAGAATATTCGTGAGCTGGCCAAGCGGCCGAACGTGTACTGCAAGATTTCGGGGATGGCGACCGAGGCGGATTGGGCGACGTGGACGGCAGCGCAGTTGCGGCCTTACGTGGCCGTGGTGCTGGAGGCGTTCGGGCCGCGGCGGGTGATGTTCGGGTCGGATTGGCCGGTGTGTCTGGTGGCAACGACCTATCTGCGGTGGGTAGAGGTCGTGCGCGAGTTCATCGCGACGTTGTCGGCGGCGGAGCAGGATCGGATCATGGGGGGGACGGCGGTGGAGGCGTATAAACTTTGAAAACACGGGCGGGCCGCCCGTGCCACTCGAGACGATCATGAATTTTCCGAAATACAGCATGGGCATCGGCGACCGCTTCGCGCACCAGGGCAAGGCGCAGTTGGCGGCGTTCGTAAAGGCGAAGCAGCTTGGCGTCGAGGTCGCGCCGGTGTGGAACAAGTCCAACCGCGAGCACCTGATCGTGCACAGCGAGCCGCCGAGCGTGCGGGCCGAGGCGGATGCGGCAGTCAAGGCGCTGGGGTGGAAGGGGCCGTACTTCGTGGACGCGGACCATATCGGGATCAAGACGGTGGACCCGTTCATCCCCGGCAGCGATTTCTTCACGATCGACGTGGCGGACTTCATCGCCAAGCCGGCGGCGGAGGCGGACGTGAAGGCGTTCGCGGCGGCGCAGGGGAAAAACACCGGGTCGTTGCGGATTCCGGGGATCGAGGGGGCGATAGACGTGTCGGCCGATCGCATCGAGGCGATCGCGCGCAAGTACCTGTTCGCTGTGCAGGAGGCGGGGCGGATTTACCGGCACATCGAGGCGAAGAAGGGGAAGGGGAGTTTCGTCCCGGAAGTTTCGATGGACGAGACGGACCAGCCGCAGACGCCGGTGGAGCTGTTTTTCATCCTGGCGATGCTGGCGCAGGAGAAGGTGCCGTTGAGAACGATCGCGCCGAAGTTCACGGGGCGGTTCAACAAAGGGGTCGATTACGTGGGGGACCTGAGGCAGTTCGAGAAGGAGTTCAACGAGGACCTTGCGGTGATCGCGTTCGCCGTGAAGGAGTTCGGCCTGCCGGCGGACCTGAAGCTGTCGGTGCACTCGGGCAGCGACAAGTTCTCGATCTACGCGATTATCCGCAATGCCATCAGAAAGCACGGGGCGGGGCTGCACATCAAGACGGCGGGGACGACGTGGCTGGAGGAGCTGATCGGCCTCGCGTCGGCCGGCGGCGAGGGGCTGGAGATCGCCAAAGACGTGTACCGCCAGGCCCTGGGGCGCTACGACGAGCTGGTGGCGCCGTACGCCGCAGTCATTGACGTGGACCGGGCGAAGTTGCCTTCGCCGGAGGAGGCGGCGGGGTGGAGCGGGGAACAATATGCCACGGCCCTGCGGCACGACCAGAAGAACAGGAATTACAACCCGAGTTTCCGGCAACTGCTGCACGTCGGGTACAAGGTGGCGGCGCAGATGGGGGAGCGGTATACGGGTGCGCTGGAGGCGTACGAGGACACGATCGCGAAGAACGTGACGGAGAATATATTCGACCGGCACCTGAAGCCGGTGTTTATCGGGTGATTGGGGCGCGATAATGAAGGCGATTGTTTTAGAGAAGCCCGGGCAGTTTTCGCGGATCGACATCGACGAGCCTCAGCGGCCCGGCGCCGGCGAGGCGCTGGTACGCGTGCACCGCGTCGGAATCTGCGGGACGGATATCAGCGGGTTCCTCGGCAAGATGCCGTTCTTCAGCTACCCGCGGATTCCGGGGCACGAGCTCGGCATAGAGGTGCTGGAGGTCGGCAGCGGCGTGACCCACGTGAAGCCCGGCGACCGGTGCTCCGTCGAGCCGTACATGAACTGCGGCAACTGTCACGCCTGCCGCAAGGGCGCGTCGAACTGCTGCGCGAACCTGAAGGTGCTCGGCGTCATGACCGACGGCGGGCTGCGCGACCGGTTCGTGCTCCGCGCCGACAAGCTCCACCCCTCGGCGAAGCTGACCTTCGACCAGCTGGCGCTAGTCGAAACACTGGGCATCGGCTGCCACGCGGTCAACCGATCCAGCTTGGCGAGGGGCGAGAATTGCCTTGTCATCGGCGCCGGCCCGATCGGGCTGGCTAGCATCGTGTTCGCCAAACTCACCGGGGCCAAGATCATCGTGCTCGACATGAACCGCCAGCGGCTGGATTTCTGCCAGCAGGTGATGGGCGTGGACGAGACGATCCTGCTGTCGGATAACCTCGAACCCGAACTCCGCCGGGTGACGGACGGCAGCCTGCCGGACGTGGTAATCGACGCGACCGGTAGCAATGTGTCGATGTCCAACGCATTTAGTTACGTTGCGCCCACCGGACGGCTCGTGTTCGTCGGCATCACGACCAAGGAAGTGACCTTCAAGCACCCGGTCTTCCACAAGCCCGAAGGGACGCTGCTGTGCAGCCGCAACGCCGTGCCGGCCGATTTCCGGCGGATCATCAAGCTGATCGAAGACGGTCACGTGGACACCCGGCCGTGGATCACGCACCGCACGACATTCGACGAGATGGCGGGCGTGTTCGAGTCGTACTGCAAGCCGGAGACGGGCGTGATCAAGGCCGTGGTCGAGGTGCAGTGACGGGGTAACCGAGTCAGGGAGGAGTAACCTTGATCCGCAGCGCCGTGACGGTGTCGCTGGTGCCCGAAGCCCGGGGGGGGCCGTTCGTCTTCTGGGACGACCTGTCCGAGGCGTGCCGCAAGGCGGCGGATCTGGGGTTCGACGCCGTGGAAGTGTTTCCGCCGGACGCGGGCGCTGTTCGGGAGGCGGGGCTGGCCGACCTTCTGACGCGGCACAACCTGAAACTCGCGGCGATGGGCACCGGCGGCGGGTGGGTCGCCCACCGGCTAACGCTCACGAGCGGTGAGCGCTCGGTGCGGGAACAAGCGATCAATTTCGTCAGGTCGATCATCGACGCGGCCGGCCCGATGGGCGCGCCGGCGATCATCGGCTCGATGCAGGGGCGGTGGGACGGGTCCGTTTCACGGGCGTCGGCAATGTCGTCCTTAGCCGAAGCGCTGCGGGAGCTCGCCGACCACGCCCGGCAGTACGGCGTGCCAGTGGTCTATGAGCCGCTGAACCGCTACGAGACCAATATGGCCAACACGGTCGAGGCGGGGATCGTCGCGATCAACAGCTCCGGCAGCGCGAACGTGAAGCTCCTGGCGGACCTGTTTCACATGAACGTCGAAGAGGCGGACATCGCCGGCGCCATCCGCGGCGGCAAGGGTTACATCGGCCACGTGCACTGGGCGGACTCGAACCGCCGGCCGGCGGGGGCGGGGCACACGGATTTCGTGCCGGTTGCGGCGGCCCTGACGGAGATCGGGTACGACGGGTACGTTTCGGCCGAGGTGCTGCCCTACCCGGACCCCGACGCGGCGGCGAAGCTCACGATCGATTCGGTCCGGCGGCATTTCCCGCGCGGTTAAAGGCAAATGCGATCATGCTGAGACACAAGCTCATTCATGGGAAGATCAACGAGATCCTGGGACGCGCGGGCCATCACGCGAAGGTGCTGATCGCCGACGGCAATTACCCGGCGTCATCGGCGATGGGGCCGCGCGCGGAGATGGTGTGCCTCAACCTGATGCCCGGCGTCGTCACGTGCAATCAAGTGCTCGAAGCGCTGCTCTCGGCCGTCCCCTTCGAGGCGGTCAATACGATGATGTACGAAACGAGCGGCCCCTACGCGCTCGGCGAGGACCCGCCGGTCTGGGCGCAATACCGCCAGACGATCCGCACCGCCGGCCTAAACCTTGAGCTGAAGCCGATCGAAAAGTGGGAGTTTTACAAAGCCGTCGCGACCACCGACCACGTGCTGACAATCCAGACGGCCGACCAGCAGCGCTTCGCCAACGTCCTGCTGACGATCGGCGTGAGAATGGATTGATGTAGCACGGGCTACTAGCCCGTGTCTTCGAAAAGAGAACGATGATGGAAACCCGCCCCCTCGGAAAAACAGGCCTACGTCTACCGGTCCTCTCCTTCGGCGCCTCCTCGCTCGGCGCCGAGTTCCGCCAGGTCGACCTCAACGAGGCGCTCGACTCGGTCCGCGCCGCCCTGGACTGCGGCATGAACTTCATCGACACCTCGCCCTATTACGGCCGAGGCATGTCGGAAGTGCTCCTGGGCATCGCCTTGCGCGGCGTCCCGCGCGACAGCTACATCCTCGGCACGAAGCTCGGCCGCTACGCCCCCGCCCATTTCGACTTCTCCGCCAAACGCGTCGCCGAGAGCATCGACGTCAGCCTGGAGCGAATGAAGACCGACCACCTGGACATCATCCTCTGCCACGACATCGAGTTCGTGGACATGCGGCAGATCATCGACGAGACGCTGCCGGCCGTCCGTAAAGCCCAAAAGGCCGGGAAGGTGCGGTTCGTTGGGATTTCCGGCTACCCGATGCACATGTTCAAGTGGGTGGCAGAGCGCGCGCCGCTGGACGTAATCCTTTCGTACAACCACTACACTCTCCAGAACACAATGCTGGCTGACCTGGCGCCGTACCTGAAGTCCAAGGACATCGGCGTCATGAACGCCGCGCCGTTCTCCGCGCGATTGTTGACCAACGCCCCCCTGCCGGCGTGGCATAAGGCGACGCCCCAGGTGCGGGAGATCGCGGCCAAGGCGGCCCAGCACTGCGCCAAGCGCGGCAGCGACATCGCCAAGTTCGCGCTCCAGTTCTCGATCGCCAACCCGGACATGGCCACGTGCGTCACCGGCTCGGCCAACCCCGGGCGCGTGCGGCAGTGGGCGCAATGGGCCGCCGAGCCGATGGACCAGCAGCTCCTGCGCGAAGTCCTGGACATCCTCAAGCCAATTCACAACTGGTTCTACGTCGAGGGCCGACCAGAAAACAATGATCCAATGCCGGCGGCGAAGGGCTGACTGTTTATCCGGTATAACAAAGCGGGCCGTGGAAACACGTCCACGGCCCGGTTCACTTGACTACTGAGTTCGCCTACCGCCGCCGGTCGCCCATTAGCCGGAGTAGCAGCAGGAAGAGGTTGATGAAATCGAGGTAGAGCGTGAGTGCGCCGCTCACCGAGTACCTCGCCGCCATCGCCCCGTCCTCGCCGATCTGCATGGCCAGTTCCTTGAGCTTCTGCGTGTCGTAGGCGGTCAGGCCGACGAAGATCAGCACGCCGGCGTACGTGATCAGCCAGTAAAGCGCTGAGCTGGCGAAGAAGATGTTCACGACCGACGCGATCACCAGCCCGATCAATGCCATGAACAAGAGGCTGCCGAAACGGGTGAGGTCGGCCTTGGTGAACATGCCCCAGACGCTCATCGCGCCGAATACGCCGGCGCTGACGAGGAACGTGCTGGCCAGGCTCGCCTGCGTGTAAACGAGAAAGATGACCGAGAGCGTCAGCCCGTTCAAGGCCGAGTAGAGCATGAACAGCAGCGTGGCGGCCGTCGCGTTGATCTTGCGGACGGCCGCGCTGATCACCCCGACCAGCACCAGCTCGACGACGAGCAGGATCAGCAGCGCCGGCCCGCGGAAGATCTTGGCCATCAGTTGCGGCTGGGTGGAGACCCACCACGCCACCAGCGCGGTGGTCGCCAGGCCGGCGCACATCCACGCGTACACCTGGTTGAAGAACGACCGCACGACGCTGTCGGGCGTGCTGCGGCCGTAGTCCAGCGGGAAAGGCCGGGCGCCCCCGAAGGGGCCTGGGTTGAACGATGCCATGAACGGCTCCTCTGTGATTCGACCTCAGATGAACGTACACGATCTTATGGCGGCGCCGCGGCCGGGTCGATAGCAACGGCGGTTAGAACTTTACTCACAACTTGGAAGCGTACTCGGCGATGTCACGGCCGTTGCTCAGCAGCAGGTAAAGGCGAAGGCCCATCGACTCCCCGACTTCCCGCCCCGCCTGACCTGCCTCCTGGCCTTGTTTGAACTTCTCGTACGCCTCGTGTGCCTTCTCCAGCAGCTCTCCATACTCGCCGCCTTCCTTCCCGGTAATCATCCGCTCCGCCCCTTCCCGTGCGGGTTTGAAGACGAATTCCTTGATCGCCTCGTCGAGTGTGTCTTTGACGATGTCCTTGACCGCCTCGGCCATGCAGTCGGCGCCGCCCTCGCGAATCGAGGCGCCGCCGGCGACCGCCTTGTTGAAGCACGCCACGAAGTGCATGCAGTGCTTGACCATCGGGACGGAAATGTGCTTGAGGACCATCATGCCTTCGCTCGAGGATTCGCCGCGGCCGCCCGCGCCGACGGCCACGAGGCGGCGGCCGGCCAGCTCCCACCAGGCGAACTGCGGGCCGGGCTTGGAGTCGATCGCCTTAGCCGGCGCGACCAGCACCGCGCCCGCGGCGATCCGCGAGGCCATCACCGCTTTGGCATCGGCGGGGGCGACGATCCGAGCAAGGTCGGAGGCGGAGCGCACCGCCTTCATGGGGATCTTCTGACGCTCGGCCTCGCGGAGCACCCCGGCCGCCCACCTCCTGGTGACGGGGCCGTGCGGAACCGAGAGCAGGCGGCCTTCCAACTCGCTGAGCAGCGCTCCGTGCAACAGGAACGGGTCCGGTTCCGAGCCGCCGGCGACGAGCACGCGCACGGGAACGTCGGCGACATCGAGCCCGACGCGGTTGACCAATGCGTCCTTTTCACCGGGGGCAAGGTCGAGCGATTCGCTGCGGACGATCACGCCGGGCGCGGCCGCGTAGCACGTGGCAGTGCCGGCCGAGGATGCTTGGGCGAGTGCCAGCGCGCCGTCGCTCACGGCGATCGCATCGGCCGGCTCATCGGGCAGCTTCAGGCCGCTCAACATCTCGGCGAGCGACCCCGCTCCGGTCCCGGATGCGAACTGGCCGTACTGGATCGCCAGCGCACCCTCCAGCGTGTGACGTTCCACGACGGCCGACAGCGCCTCGCGCGCCAGCCGTTCCAGCCCGACGGCGCCGCCCGTCGCCAGGACCTGGTGCCGCTGGATCAACCCGACATGCACGCGCCGCGGGTCTTCCCATTCCTTCCGCACGGCCGGCTTGCCCGACGCACGCGCCGCCGGGCCCACGCGGTCGAGAAGCGCGCGCTCGATCACGCGGTCCTTGGCGCCGGGGCTGCTGACGGTGATCGTCAGCCAGACGGCGGCGAGCTCGGCCTTGGGGATCTTCCGCCCGCCGATCGCGCCGCCGCGCTTGAACGGGTCAAACGAACCCACGCCGGTCGGCCCGGCCGGGGCGGCCTTTTCGCCTTCGAGGTCGAAGCTCTGCTCGACGCGCGTCTTCTCCAGCGCCGCCTCGCCGGGCACGTGCAGCACGACGCCGAAGGTCTTGAAGTCTCTCGCCTGGCTGAGTAAATCGCCGCCGCGTTTCTCCGGGTCGAGCAGCCGTTCGATGGACAGCTCGGCGGGGACGATCAGAACTTCCACCGCGTGTCCGTTCAGCGCCGACGCCGCCCAGTTCTGCCCGGCCAAGGTCTGGCGGGTCAGATTGCCGTCCGAGAGGCGCTCGGCCTCGATCTTCACCGCGACGCGATGGTGCCAATCCTCCGGAAGGCGGTCGTACGTCCTTACGCCCGAGGACGGCAGCGGAAGGTCGGCGACGGGGTCGAACGTTTCCCACTTCCCATCGCGCTGCACCTGCACCCAGACGTGCTGCCTCGCTGCGGAAACGGCTTCCTGTGTTTCCCCCGCCGGGGTTTGGCCGCGGTCGGCCGCCCCGGCGCCGCCGAGCGCCGCCGTGACCCGGGCGACGTCGTCGCGCGCGTCGGCGAGCACCTGGTTGATGTCCGCAACGTGCTTTCTGAATCCCTCGAGCTCCGCCGGCGGGACCTGCTGCATCATCCGGACCGATGATTTCGCGGCGCCCGCGGCGATGAGGATCGGCCGCGGCGGCGGCGCCGCGGCCGCCAATCCCACCAGCTTTGCCGAGTCGCCTTCGGACAATTCCGCCACGGCGAATCGCGCTCGGCCGCTTTCGCCGGGCCGCTCGATCATTTCCCGCAACAGCAGGGCGAGGTCGGCACTGTTCCCCCCGCCCGCCGCCATGGCGCCGGCCGCGCCGCGGAGCACGCCGCGGTAGGACTCGAAGCGCGCGGCGCGCCGCAGGAAGGCCGCGCATGCGGCCGGGTCGTGGCCAAGCGCCTCCCCCGCCTCTGCCGGCATTGTCGCCGGCCAGCGGGTCCCGTTGTACGCGGCGCGCAGCGGGGCGAGCCGCTGTTCCAAGGCGAGTTTGGCGGATTCGTATTTCTGAGCATCCGCCGCCGCCCCGGCGGGAGTGCTAACAATGGTGGATCCCACTATGCTGACAATCACCACGATTGGGCGCGGCCGCAGGAGTGTCCGAAACATGCGGCCTGTTATCTACCGGCGCCGATCCGTGTCAACGAAATTTCTGCGCGCGTCACGGTTTTCGAACGATAAACAGGTAGCTAAACCCCCTGAGGAAGTAGTTCCCCTCGTCGGCAGCGCGCCGGTAGTTACCCATCTCCAGCGTCTTGTTGTGCCGCACGACGGCCACGACGTCCACCGGCTCGAATCGCTCCCGGAGGCGCGAAAACAGCTCGAGCCCGACGGGGAAGAACTCGCCCTTCCCGCCGCGGTGCTCGTAGGAGTCGCAGATGTACAGCGCCGCGTGCCCCCCCGCCCGCAGGACGCGATGCACCTCGTCGAAGACCGTGGCCATGGCGTCGTAGTACTCGCTGCCTGCCGCCGAGAGCTTGCCGATGTCGCGCGGGTCCGGGCCGTAGTCGATGTGCGTCGAGTACGGCGGGTCCATGAAGACGAAATCGACCTTGCCGGTCAATTCCGGCGGGAGCTTGCGCGCGTCCACGCGGAAGATGTCCTTGCGGGCCGGATGAACGTCGTAGCCCAGCGCCCGGCGGTTGAGGTCGCGGGCCACGTCCAGCGTCGTGCCGGAGCCGGCGAAGGGATCGACGATCAGGTCCTTCTCCTTCGTGTACCGCTGGAGGAGGTTCCAGACGATGTAGCTGGGGGTGGCGCCCTTGTATCCGGCCCGGCCCTGCTGGGCGTCGCCGTAGTCCTGCGAGGGGTAGTCCCAGAGGGTGGTGACCTGGGGGCGGAGGGGCGGCCGTTTGAATTTCATGCGGGCGAGTATACGCGGGAGGAGGCAGCCGCTTGATTTGGGAGGGAATGCGTGTATCCAGCTCGTTACAAGTGATCGCGAAAGGAGATGCCTTATGCCGGCGACAATTCAGAAGTGGGGCAACGGGCTGGGCGTTCGGATTTCGAAATCAATTGCTAAGCAGCTCAAACTTTGCGTCGGCATGAAAGTCGAATTTGCCACCGTCGGCGGCGCCCTCACGCTCTGGTCCCGGAGGCGCAGCAAGTACAAGCTCTCGGACCTACTTGCGAAATGGAAAGGTCACAACCGTCATGGTGAGCTGTTCCCCGGCGGTCCCGTCGGCCGTGAACTCATATGAGCCATACGGTGTCACGCGCAACAACGAGTTAGAACTTTGGTTTCGGAATGGCGGCAATCGCACGATCTACTGTCTCACTGCGGATCTTTGGCGATGGACTCGACCCAGTGGGACTCTCAAATCTGCTTCATGCGACTCGAGATGAATCCTGGCGCAAAGGCGACGACTGGATCATACGCGGCCGGCCACCGCGAACGCGGCGTATCGGCGCCTGGCTCCTTCATTCCGCCGCCCCAAAGAGTGCACCCTTCGAGGAGCACCTGCGCGACGTGCTCGGTCGCACGACGACCGACGTAGCTGTTTGGGAATCGGTAACGCGATCGTTCGACGCGGACATTTTCTGCGGGCTGTTCATGGACCAACTGAACGAGGGATTCGACATACCTGCCGACCTTCTCCGTATTCTTGCAGATCGCCGGCTGATGATCGGCTTTGACGTCTACGGTCCCACTTCGGATTCTGCTCCGCCAGATAAACGAGCAGGACCCGGAATTACATAATTCCGGGTCCCGCCGGTCGACTCACGCCGCATGACCGCTGATCAATACCGATAGTGCTCACTCTTATACGGCCCCTCCACCGGCACCCCAATGTAATCCGCCTGCTCCGTGCTCAGCTTCGTGAGCTTGCACCCCAGCTTCTCCAGGTGCAACCGGGCCACCTTCTCGTCCAGGTGCTTGGGCAGGACGTACACCTTCTTCTCGTAGCTTTTGTTGTTCGTCGCCAGCTCGATCTGGGCGATGGTCTGGTTCGTGAACGAGTTGCTCATCACGAACGACGGGTGCCCCGTCGCGCAGCCCAGGTTCAGCAGCCGGCCTTCCGCCAAAATCAGCACCGAATGCCCGTCCGGGAACGTCCACATGTCATACTGCGGCTTGATGTTGATCTTCTTGATCCCGGCCACCTTCTTCAACCCGGCCATGTCGATCTCGTTATCGAAGTGGCCGATGTTCCCGACGATCGCCTTGTCCTTCATCTTCGCCATGTGCCCGGCGGTAATGATGTGGAAGTTGCCGGTCGTCGTGATGAAGATGTCGGCGTAAGGCAGCGCGTCCTCCAGCGTGAGCACCTGGTACCCCTCCATCGCCGCCTGAAGCGCGCAGATCGGATCGATCTCCGTCACGATCACCCGGCAGCCCTGCCCCTTGAGCGACTGGCAGCACCCCTTGCCGACGTCGCCGTAGCCGCAGACCACCGCCACCTTGCCGCTGAGCATCACGTCCGTCGCGCGGAACAGGCCGTCCACCAGCGAATGGCGGCAGCCGTAGAGGTTGTCGAACTTGCTCTTGGTGACGCTGTCGTTGACGTTGATCGCGGGGAACAGCAGCTCCCCGCGCTTCTGCATCTCGTAGAGCCGGTGCACGCCGGTGGTCGTCTCCTCGCTGACGCCCTGGCACTCCTTCGCCACGTTCGTCCACCGCTGCGGCGATTCCTTCAGCGTCTTGGCCAACAACTGGAGGATGACTTTAAACTCCTCGTTGTCGGTCGTGTCCGGCGACGGCACCTTGCCTGACTTCTCGAATTCGACGCCCTTGTGGATCAGCAGCGTCGCGTCGCCGCCGTCGTCCACGATCTGGTTGGGGCCCTTCCCGCCGCCGAAATCCAGCGCCCGTTCGGTGCACCACCAGTATTCTTCCAGACTCTCGCCCTTCCACGCGAACACCGGGACGCCCGCCGGCTGATCGACGGTGCCGTCGCGCCCGACCGCCACCGCCGCCGCCGCGTGGTCCTGCGTCGAGAAGATGTTGCACGAGCACCACCGCACCTGCGCCCCAAGGGCCGACAGGGTCTCGATCAGCACGGCCGTCTGGATCGTCATGTGCAGCGACCCCATGACCCGCAGCCCCTTCAGCGGCTGCTTCGCGGCGTACTCCTCGCGCACCGCCATCAGCCCTGGCATCTCCTGCTCGGCCAGCATAATTTCCTTGCGGCCCCACTCGGCCAGCGACAGGTCCGCCACCTTGAATTCCAGTTTGCCGCCCTGCTGCGCGCCTTTGGTCTTGGCCGGGGGGGTCAATGTCTGTGTCATTTGCGTTGCTCCTTCTTGGGTAAGCGTGAGTAAGTCAGTTCGTCAGTTGTTGAAGATATTTTTCAGCCTTCACGCGGCAAGGCCCGGCCACAGCCGCGCCGCCGCTCGCCTGCCCCTGATCCGTCCCGCCCACGCCATCACGTCCCCCCATACCGGTAACGACCCGGCCACTTGCCACCACGTGGCGTTGAGCGGCGCCGCCGGCGAGCAGATCAGCAGCAATCCGACCAGCAGCATGTGCCACGAGAACAGGATCGACAAGGTGAAGCAGATCCCCAGGTGAATTGAGATCAGACACACACCCCACGCCCGGTGTAGTGCCGGCCGGAACGCCACCACGACGGAGAACACTTCGACGTACAGCGCCGTCAGGAAGAGCGGCCAGCCGACGTACGGGTGGTCGATGACGAATCCGCCTACCGCCGCGCCCGGACCGCTCCGGCCGATCTCTGTCAATCGCACGGCAGCGTGCCGCGCCAGCGCCGTCGGCGAGAAAACGCTCACCTGCCCGCGGCTGATTTGGAGCGCCGCCCCGGCGAGCTTGAACGACCCGGACAATGAATAGAACAGCAGCACCGCCGCCTGCGCCGACCAAAAGACGCGGAGGTATCGCTGCGCCCGGCCCGTGCACCGCCTCAGGTGGTCGACGCCCCCGTCCGGGAGCAGCACGAACAGCACCGCCGCCCAGACCCAGACGTGCAGGGCGTGGTTCACCACTCCGAAGGAATTGAAAAAGGCGGCGAACACCCAAAGTCCCGCCGCCGCCGCCACTCGATACGCCCGCACGTGCGGCATCACCCCCGCCACCAACGCCCCCGCCAGCGACGCGGTCACGACGATCACTACGCCCGCGCGGATGCCCGTCCACGCGAACCAGGCCACCGGCCACAGAAGGCTCAGCGCCTGAAGGTGCCACCAGTGTTCCCAGGAATCGCACCGATCCAGCAGGATCAAAAACAGGCAGAGATAGAACACGCGTACCAGCGTCACCGCTTCCGCCAACGCCCGCCGCCGCCGCGCCCACATCTCGCAAGGCACCGGGGCGACGGGAAACCCGGCCAGCGCCCGCCGCCCGGCGCGCATCCACGATGCCGTGACCCGCCGCGCGCTCACGTGCCCTCCCGCTTCCCGACCGGGTGCGGCAAATGCCCTTGCCTCGGCTCGAGCAGAACCGGCTCCATTTTGTTCGCTTCCACCGCATCCGTCGCCTCGAAGGTCGCCAGCGTCCTCTCTTCCCGAAAGTGTCCCGTCCGCCATCGCTCAAGGGGGTCGTACCGCCGCGCCACCACCTGATACTTCAATGACTTGTGGCCGCCCAGGTAGAGGGCCTCAAGGTACTTCCGCACCTCCGCCACCTCTTGCTCGCGCCCATGCTCGGCCGCATCGCCCAGGTGCTGGATCGCCATCCTCGCACCGTTATGCGTTACCCACGGGATCACGTCGCCCGCGTCTTCAAAATACGCCGGCCGACGCAGCCGCCCGTCCCCCATTTCCAGCAGCCGCAGTGAGTAGTCCCGGTACTCGTTGGGGACCATCGAAAACAGCGACCATGAGGCGAACGGAAACACCTCCTCCTTTCCCGGCACTCGCTCGACGTACACGACCAGCGCGAGATATACCGCCAGCAGGCCGAGCAGGAGGCAGTTCGTCCGCCGGTAGTACGCGCGTTCCCGAAAACCGCCACGCCTGGTCCTCATTCCCTCGCCGCCTCGCTACACTCCCGCCGGTGCGCAAACTGCTAAGTGCGGTCGAGCCGCACGCCCGCCGCCAGGAACAGCGCCGGCCCCTTCGCCGCCGGCTCCGGCGGCAATGCCCTGCATGAGACCCGCGCAAATCCCGCCTCACCCATCCACCGCTCGACGTCGCCCGGCGAAAATCCCATGTGCTTCTGCCCCATCACCCGCCTGAACTCCGGCCGGTCGTGAGGCAGCAAATCCACAATCACCCCCCTGCCGCCCGGTTTCAAGACCCTCGCCGTCTCGCCGATGCCTTTCGCCGGCTCCGCCACGTACGTGAGCACCAGCACCAGCACCGCCGCGTCGCACGAGCCGGACTCGATCGGCAGCGCCTCGACCTCCCCCCGCCGCAGGTCCACATTCTCCCGCCCCTCCAGCCGCTTCTTCGCCGCCTTGAGCATTGCCGGCGAGTTATCGACGGCGATGACCTGCTTCACGTGTCCGGCGAGCTGCTCGCTCATCCGCCCCGTCCCGCACCCCAGGTCGGCCACGACGTATCCCGCCGGCAGCATCGCCAGCATCGCCTCGACGCCGAACGCCTGCCCGTACAGCTCCGACCGCACCTTGTCCCACTCCCCCGCCGCCCCGGCGAAGAACGCCTCGCCACCTTTCTCCTCGCGCTCGCGCAGCCGCCGCTCCAGGCGGAGCCTATCTTGCGCCACCGTCGACCACGTATCGGTCTGCTCCCGCGCCAGCAGCCATAGCCGCCGGGCCGGCGCCTCCAACTCGTCGAGGATCATGCGGTAGAGGTTCGTCGTACCCTCCCGCCGCCCGCGCACCCACCCGCCGTCCCCTAGCACCTTGAGATGCCGGCTCACGGTAGACTGCGGTGCCTGTAAAACGTCGCACAGATCCACCACGCCCAGCTCGTGCCGCTCCAGCAGGCGCAGCAGCCGCAGCCGGGTGGGATCCGCCAGGCCCTCCATCCAGCTCAACAGCGTCTCGGGTTGTGCGGCCACCGCCCGGGTCATGCCAGCACCTCGCTCCTTAACCATCCGCCAATCCGGATGGATTGTTGAATATGAACCCCGGCCTGTCAAGTACCGCTGGCGCCGAAGGCACAATTCTCTCGGTGATCCCGAAAGGGCCTTCTTCCGCGCGCCGCCTTGGTCGATAGGGGTACAGCGATTGCATTCGGTATCGGTGCAGGCCGGTATTCATCCATTCGCTTGCCCGATTTAGAAGCAGCGACCCACGTAATGGTCGGCGTGCGGGTCTTATAATGAGACATGGGAGGACCGGGTAAGCTGAGCAGACATCCCCAGGGCCGGCACCATCGATTCACACCATGAGCATTCAACACGTGAAATATCTTCTGATCGGCGGCGGGCTGGCCAGCACGGCGGGCGCGCAAGCGATCCGACGCCTCGACAATGAGGGCGAAATGCTCCTGATCGGCCAGGAAGTCGTTCGCCCCTACCACCGCCCCGCCCTCAGCCGCGATTACCTGCTCGGCCGCAGGTCCAAGCCCGACCTGTTCACGCTCCAGGACACCTGGTTCACCGAAAACCGCGTCGAACTCCGCACCGGCCGCCGGGTCGCCCACCTCGATACCGCCCGCCGCTCGGCGACGCTGGATAGCGGGGAGGAGGTGTCGTTCGACAAGGCGTTGATCGCCACCGGCGCGTCACCTAAGCACCTGTCCATACCCGGGGCCGACCTGCCCAGCGTGTATTACCTACGGACTCTTGCGGACGCGGACCGTTTGCACAACGCCGTCGAGCAGGCCAAGCGCGCCGGCCGGGCGCATGCCCGGGGTACGGGACGGGGTCGCGCCGGTGTAATCGGCAGCGGGCCGCTGGCGATCGAATTGGCCGCCACCCTGACCCAACTCGGCATCGAAACGGACCTGGTGGTCGGCACCCCCCACCCCTGGTATCGCTTCGCCGGCGAAAACACCGGCAGATTCCTGGTCCGTTACCTGGAGAAGCACGGCGTCGCCGTCCACACCGGCCGCCGCGCCCAGCGCCTCGAAGGCGACGGGCGCACACAGCGGATCGTCCTCCCTTCCGAAGACGCCGCCGGCGAGGTCATCCCCTGTGATTTCGTCGTCGCCGCCATCGGCGTCTCCATCAACAAGGAAATCCTCCGCGGCACGCCGCTTCTGGCCGAGCGTGCGATCCTCACCGACGACCATTGCCGCACCAGCGAGCCCGACGTTTACGCCGCAGGCGATTGCGCCGCGGTGTACGACCCGCTGTTCGGCAAGCACCGCATCCTCGACCACTGGGACAACGCCTTGGTCACCGGCGCGTTGGCCGGCGGCAACATGGCCGGCGCGGACCTGGCCTATTCCGCCGTCAACACCTTCTCCAGCGAGGTTTTCGACCTGTCCGTTTCCGTTTGGGGCGAAGGCCGCCTCGTGGACCGACGCCTCCTCCGCGGCATGCCTACCCTTGAAGCCCCCGAATGCGTCGAAATCGGCATCGCCAAAGACGGCCGCGTCGCGCAAGTGCTGGCGCTGCGCCGCGGCGGGACCGCCGACCACCAGACCGCGGACGAGCCCTTCATAAAACTCGTCAAGTGCCGGCTGCTGGTGGACGGGAATGAGGAAAAGCTCAAAGACCCCGCCGTCCCGCTCGACCGCCTGATGTAGTCCAAAGCGAAACCCCGGACGTTTCATGGTCCGGGGCTGCTCTCCTTCTCAATTACACCTCTTCGGTCCACGCAACTAATCGTGGTGGACCTCCGTCCGGGTCGTGTGCACGTCTCCACCCGGTTCGCGAACGGTCGTCTTCTTTACTTCCGTGTGGCGGCTGTCATGGTCCACGTCGGCGTCCGCGTGGCAACCGATGATGGGGGCAACAAACATCGCCAACACGATTACGGCCAGTACTCGCTTCATAACGTTCTCCTGGCGTCGCCCGCCGGGCGGGCGTCGCTCGAAAGTGTTTCCCTCCAAGGCCTTCCCTCGGACGATCCGCCGGGAAGTCCCAGTAATCCCCCTCTCAAAACCAGTGCCAAGCCGCGGTAATATGTCCGATGCAGAACAGTACGCTTGCGTAAACCCTTAACCGGGCTGATCCGAGATGCAGCGCGTCAAAAGTGCGGCGAACCGGTCATCCTGCCGCGACAGTACGACAAGATGCGTGGCCCCGAAATTCTGACCGCTGTTTCAACTTCAGGCAACTTGTAACTGCCGAGGCGCCGAGTCGGTATCGGCCGCGAGGTACTTCGCCCCCCATAGCCACAGCAGCCCCGCGACGGCCATCATCATCGCCACCAGCGCAAACGCCGCCTCCCAGCCATACTTTCCCGCGATCCCGCCGAGCAGCGGCGGCGACGGCGCATCCCCCAGCGCGTGAATCACGAAAATGTTCAACGCGAACCCCGTTGCCCGGATCGCCGGGTGCGTGACGTTGGCCAACGCGGTGTTCGACGGCCCGGTGTTGAAGAACAGAAAAAACACCGCCAGCGCGATGCACGCCCACGCCGCGGGAAAAGGCACGCGCAGCATCAGCAGGATGAACGGGCAGGCGATCAGGATGCCGACGCCGGACACGAGGAAGTACGAGCCGCCGAACCGCGGCTTGAGCTTGTCCCCGGCGATGCCACCGAGGAGCGTGGCGAAGAAGCCGGCGACAACGACCACGCCGCCGAACCACGTCTTGGCGCTGTCCGGCAGACCCCGCACGTTGCACAGGTAGCGGGGCATCCAGTACGAGATCCCGCCGATCGCGAACGTCATCGCCGCCATCGCCAGCGTGTTGAGCACGTACGAGCGGTTTCGCGCCAGCAGGAGGTAATCCGACAACCGCGCCCGCCGCGGCGCGCGCCCGGCGTGCCCCGCCACCGCATCCGCCTGACCGCGCGGCGGGTCCGGCATGAAAAACGCCCACAGCCCCAGCAAAAGCCCCGGCGGGGTCACGAAAAAGAACGCCCACCGCCACCCCAGGTGCGACCCCCCCACCATTCCGCCAACGGCGTACCCCAGCGCGCTGCCCACCGGGATGGCCATGTAAAACCACGCCAGCTTCGCCCCGCGGCGCGACAGCGGGTAAAAATCGGAAATCACCGTCGGCGCCGCCGGCCCGTACCCCGCCTCCCCGATCCCCACGAACATGCGCGTCACCAGCAGCAGGGTAAACGTCTTGGCCATCCCCGACGCACCCGTCGCCAGGCTCCAGACGATCACGCTCAGCGCGATCAGCAGCCAGCGCGACATGCGATCGGCCAGCCAGCCGAACACGGGCGCCGTGAGCATGTACGACAGCAGGAACGCCGTCGCCAGCGAGCCCATTTTCGCCAGCGTCTGCGCGCTCTCCTTCGCCCCGAAAAAGGTCGAGTGAATGTTCGGCTCGACCGACGCCAGCACGTAGCGATCGATGTAGTTGAACAGGTTGATCAGCAGAAGCAGGACCAGCGCGGACCGCGCCCCCGGCAGCGGCGCCTCTGCCGGCGAGTATTCAAGGACCTCGGGCATGGCGGCGAATAATGCCGGGTGACCCCCTTCCACGCAAACGCATCCCGATCCACCCGCTGCCGCGACACTCCTCGAGAAACACGAAGTCTGGCGGGTCTTTCCCAGCGCCGCCGGTCGCGGATCAGAATGACCCAAACAAAAACACCCCCGGCCTCGGTAGGCCGGGGGCGTTGGACTTGTGAGAAGGGTTGGATGGTCCCGACCGCCTGGAATCACTCTGGCAGTGCGGTCAGTCCCACACGACCCTGAGATGAGGCCCGCCGTTCCCCGCCGGACGACCCGGCGCCGTGGGTAAAAAAGGCCTCGTCGCGTCGGTCAGCCTTAGCCGCGCAGCAGGGCCAAGGCGTTCTGAGGGGTCGCGTTGGCCTGCGCCAGCACGGTCGAAGCCGCCTGGGACAGGATCTGCGACCGCGTCAGCTGCGCCGTCTCCTCCGCGAAGTCGGTGTCGACGATGGCGCTCTCGGAGGCCGACACGTTCTCGTAGGCCACGCCGAGGCTGTTGATGGTGGACCCGATCGTGAACTTCTGGAACGCGCCCAGCCGGCCGCGGAGCTGGCTGACCTGCTTGATGGCCTTGTCGATGATCTTCTGGCTGGTGACCAGGTTGTTGCTCGACAGGCTGTTGGTCTGGCCGCTGCCCAGGGTGGACAGGAAGCCGTTGCTCGCGTCGCCGAGGCTGCCGGTGGACACGGAGCTGATGCCGATCGAGGCCTTGTCCGTCTCGGTGACCTTCGACCCCAAAGCGAACTTCGCCCCGCCGCCGGTCACGTAGAACGTCGTCGTGCCGTTGGTGGAGTTGATGCCGCTCTTGAGGTTGAACGCGACGTCGAGGCCGGCGTCGCGGTAGCTGACGTTCAGGCCGTCGGCCTGGGCGGTCGCGCCGTTGACGCTCACGGTCGCGTCGCGGCCGAAGTCCTGGTTGGCCGTCGTGGTGAACGCGCCCGTGATCAGCTTGACGCTGACGAACTGCTTGGACCCGAAGCCCTGGCTGTCGAAGCGGGCGTCGGAGCCGGAGGCTGCGGCGCTGACGCCGGTCGCCGTCTTCACCGCGTTGATGCCGGTGATGATCTGCGCGACGGTGGTGCCCGAGCCGAAGGAGAGCTGCTGGGTGCCGTTGTTCCCGGCGATTTCGATCGTCACGCCGCCGGTCGCGACCGCGCCGCCTGTGTAGCCCACGGTGGCGGTCTGGGCGGACTGGGCGACGTTGATCACGACGGCCTTGGTGGACCCGTCGGCGAGCGTCGCGGCGTTCACTTCCACGTCACCGATCTTGCTGCCGGCGACCGAGCTGGTCGAGTAGGCGTAGTTGCCGTTGAGTAGCTGCTTGCCCTGGAAGCTCGTGCTCTGGGCGATGCGGTTGATCGTCGCCAGGATCGAGTCCGCCTGGAGCTGGTTGGCGTTGACTTCCTCGGTGCTCAGACCGCCGGTGTTGGCGGCCTGGCCGACCAGGCCCTGCAGCTCGTTCAGCAGGGAACTGACCTCGGTGAGGCCGCCCTCGGCGATGCCGATTACGT
>Ga0308175_100000547_pt1 | contig 25555 bp, 25 predicted proteins | sample PhyCR1_3_FD_203893 | JGI IMG/M metagenome (GOLD analysis project Ga0308175, IMG submission 203893) | Soil microbial communities from UC Gill Tract Community Farm, Albany, California, United States - DLSLS.C.R1 | ecosystem: Environmental > Terrestrial > Soil > Agricultural land | place: USA...
CGGGGTCGGCGAAGAACGCGGAGCGGCCACCCCACGGGCGGTCGGTCGCCTCGGCGATCGGCGTCGCGCCGGCCGCCACCGCGGTCACGAACGCCGCGTCGACGTCGTCCCGGCGCTCGACCGTGCAAGCCAGCGTGAAGCCGGACCATCCGGTGGGATAGGGACTGCCGGGCGCCGCCTCGTCGGTCAGATCGCCCACCGGGAAGAGCGCCAGCAGGACGCCGCCGAGCAGGAACCCCGTCCAGGTCTCGTCGCTGCCCGGCTCCTCCCGCCAACCCAGCGCCCGGTAGAACGAACGGAGCACCCCCATGTCCCGCGTGCCGAGCGTGATGATGGACAGCCGGGCGGGAAGCTGGGTCATGCCTCGAATCCTGCCAGAGCCGGTGGCGGCAGGACGGCGTTCATCGGCCCCGATTCGCGGTGGAGTAACCACTGGCGACGATGCGGGGAACGGACGCCTGGTAAAGACTGGGATCGGTGGGAGCGACCGTTCCGAGCCCGTCCACATACCGGTTGAGCATGCAGAATGCCGCGGCGATGAGGACGGTGTCGTGCAGTTCCACGTCGGTGGCGCCCTCGGCCCGCGCGGCGTCGATCAACTCGGGTGTCACGGCCTGCCCGGTCCGCTGCACAGCGGCGGCGATCCGCAGCAAGGCCCGCAGCTTCGGGGAGATCGGTGCGCTGTCAGGGTCGGCGCAGACCTGCTCGACCAAATGCTCCCGGTTGTCAACGCGGCGTGAGGGCGGTTCGGCGAAAGCAGGGAAACCAATTCCGTGGCCGTCACCGAACTCTGGTGCCCAGTGGCGTGACCGGGCCGCGACGGCTTCGGGGTCAACCGGGCCGTCTCGGTGACCTGGGCCGGCGCCGTCAGTCGGGGATGGCGATGGTGGTAGTCACGCGGGTCAGGCTGGGGGTCGGGGGGACGGAGGCGAAGCCGAAGGTGACCGGCGGTCGGATCGGGGCCAGTGTGCCCAGTGGGCTGCCGGACCAGGTAGCGGTCAAGTCGGCCACCGTGTGCAGGTCGTGGACGGCGTACCACTCGGTGCGGCCGTTGCCGGCGGTGCCGCAGGTGCGTAGGCCGGCCAGCCGGGCCGGCAGGTCCATCAGGCCGACCCAGGCCGGTGCGGCCGCCAGCCGGGCGGGCAGGGCGTGCAGCAACCAGCCCAGTGACGATCGCCGGCCGGTGTGCGCGTGCAGGTTCAGCGGACCCGCGGTCACGATCCAGCTGACCGGGTCGGGCCGGCCGACCGTGACCGGCCCCAGCGTGATCTGGTCGAAGGTGTAGGTGGTGGCGATGAACTCGGCCACCGCCGGTTGCGGCGCGAGTAGCAGCCGGTGCCCGTCCGCGTGCTCCACCATGACGTCGGAGACGGGCCCGAACGGCGACCGCGGCCAGTGACCGACGACCACCCGGGTGCCCGACGACGTGCCGACCCCCAGGATCCAACCGTCGAAGCGCACCCGCACCCTACTTAGCCGAAGAACGCATCGGCGGCGTACTGGTCCGTCCAGAACTGCCAGACTTCGCTGGTCCTGCCGTCGCGGACATGGAACACCAGGATGTTCCTGTCCCGCAGCGGCTTTCCCTCCCGCTCGGCGATCACCTCATGCAGCCCCACCACATGTTCATCGTTGGCGACCACATCGTGGACTTCGACCCGGAAGGTGCCGCCGGTCAGCTCCATCGTTCGGCCGAAGAAACCGAGTACGGCGTCGACACCTCGGTGGTCGCCGGCCAGCTGGCTGCGTCCTGGCGTGTGCCAGACGACGTCGGGGTCGAACAACTCGCGCAGCGTCTGCATGTCGCCCTTGCTGAAGGCGTCGTAGCCGCGCCTGACAACGTCCTCGTCTGGATGCCCCATGGTTGCTCCCCCGTCGAACCGCATCCCGATGGTGAGATCCCCTCCGGGACACACTCGTGGCTCCACCGGGACTGGACAGCCAAAGTAGCCCTCCGGCTCCGGAACCTGTCAACACGCGCGTCGGGGTGCTCGGGCGCTAGGGGATCGGATCGCCGTGGTAGTCGGCGACGATGTCCTGTTCGGCTAGTCGGGCCAGCCACCGCTCGTCGGCTTCCGGCTCCGTTGCGGCGCGGTGTAGACCCGGCGGCACCCGTCCGGCGAGGAGCTCGAGGATGCCGCACGCCAGCGGGACGGAGACCAGCCGGGGCGTGGCGTCCTCGATGTCGGTGCCTTCGGCGTCGAGCACGTACTCGCCGGTCCAGCTGCCTTCAGCACCCCAGCGGATCTCCAGCTTCACCGACATGACCACCCGGTCGTGGTCGGACGGCGAGGTCGGATACCGCTCGGCGAGCCCGGCGGCCAGGTCGGTGAGGCGCTGGTCGTCGGCGCCGGCCAGCTCGCCGAACAGGTCCTGCCAGGCTTCGCTCCAGCCGTCGAGGCGCATCGTGCCGCGGCTGAAGGTTTCGAGCGTCCAGGTGTCCGGGATCCCGTACGCCGAGACGTACGGGAGACTGTCGCGGTTGGGGTAGACCTCGAATGCCTCTCCGGCGACGGTGACCTGCTGCACCGCCCCCCCGGGGGGGCCCACGACCACGACCCGGCCGCCCTGGATGTCCCGGGCCGGCGTGAGCAGCGCGGTGAGTACGCCGTGCGGGGCCCAGCTGAATCGGTAGCGGAAGGCGTTCGGCTCGGCCGGGTTGGCGCCGCAGTACGAGGTGAACCGCACGGTGGCCGGGCCGGCGCCGGCCACCTGACGGGTCGCCCGTACGAGTCGGTGGGCCAGCAGGTGGTCGATGCCGGGATCCAGGCCGATCTCGGTGAGCACGACGAGGCCGCGGGTCGCGGCCGCGTCGGCCTGCTCGGCGATGCCGGGGCTGAGATAGCTGGAGCAGGCGAAGTGCGCGCGGTGCCCGATTGCCGCCCGCAGCAGACCGGGGTGCTCCGGCGGCGGGAGCATGGACACCACCAGATCGCCCGCGGCCAGCTCCGTCCCGAGCGCCTCGGCGGTGAACGCCCGGGTCGCCGCGCGGCCGTCGAGCCCGAGCGTGGCCAGGCGGTGGCGGGCTTTCTCCTCGGTACGCCCCCACAGCACCGTGTCGGCCCCGGCGCAGACCAGTCCGAGGCCACTGCCGGTGGACATCCCGGTCCCGATCCAGTGCACCCGTCCGGTCGGCGGCACCAGGGCGGCGGAGTCAGTCATCCTTGCCGTCCAGCGCCGTCCAGCGCCGCGACGGCCTCTTCGAACCGCGCGCGGCACCGGACCCACACCGGGTCATCGGGCAGTGTGCCCAGATAGGGGGTGAGGTCCGCGGAGAACGCGGCGCTGGACTCGCGCGGCAGCAGCGATGGCAGGTTGTCGATCGCCAGCATGTCCAGCACGGGCGGCGCAGCGCGCAGCCGGCGTACCGGCTCGGCCCAGGTGGTGATCTTGTCGTTGACCGGGAGCCGGTTGGCGTCCGAGGTGACGTCGTTGGTGACGTCGGAGACGGTGCGCAGCGTGCGGTCGGCCCGGTCCAGATCCGCCGCGGTCAGGAACGGGGGCCCTGGGCGGTCGGCGACGATCGTGTTGACCAGGATGTCGTGGCCCAGCAGCGCGGCGCGGTCGAGCTCCCGGGTCTCCTCGACGTCCCAGGCGGTGGCGGGCATCCCGGCCACCGCGAAGGCGTCGAGGGCCCCGCGCCCGGACCGGCCGAGGGCGCCGATGACCAGCGCGCGGGCGGATCCGGACCGCTCGCGCAGCCGGGCATCGAGCTGCGGTCGGGTCGTCGAGCGCAACGGCCGGTCGAGCTCGCCGCGGTGCTGCAGGACGGCCAGCGCGGCACCGGCGTACCCGGCCCAGTAGCCGAAGGCGACGAGCCGGCGGCCGCTGCCGTCCACCATCGCCTCGAGGTCCAGCAGGTTTCCGCCGCCGGCGACGAACCGCCGCAGCACTTCTCGGCCGCCCGCTTGCCCCTTGTACGCGTGGCCGAAGAAGACGTGCGTGTGCCGCAGCGGCCAGGTCTGTGCCGACGGCTCCTTCAGTCCGAGCACCACGGCGTCCGCCGGGGCGTCGGCCCAGCTGCCGGCCGGGACGATCCGGCAGCCGGCCGCCGCGTATTCCTCCACCGGCGAGGCGCGCTGCGGGGCCTCCTCCACGGTGACCGCGATGCCACTGCCGACCAGCGCGGCCGCGTCGCCGGGCACGACCGGGGCGCGCTCCTCGACCGCCGAAGCCTCCTGACGCAGCCACAGATGGAGGCCGTCAGCCATGTCGTCGTCTCCTGTCCGTACCCATCGGCGCAGTGGAACGCCCCGGCCCATTCACCCCCACATTGTCGCCGACCCGAAGCTCCATGCCTGCTCGATGACGATCTCTCCATAGTCCGAGGTGGTCCGGGCTGGACCGCGGGTGCGGCGCGGGATCATGAGGGGGTGAGCTGGCAGTGGCACCCCTCCCTGTACGAAGGTGCCGCGTCGCACTACGCCCGCGGGCGGGTCGCCTACCCGCCCGCCCTCCCGGACCTGCTCGCCGCCGAGCTCGGTCTCGACGGGTCGGGGCGGCTGCTGGACGTGGGCTGCGGCCCGGGCTCGCTGACGCTGCTGCTGGCGCCGCTGGTCGCCGAGGCGACCGGGGTCGACGCCGACCGGGGCATGATCGCCGAGGCCGAGGACCTGGCCGTACGGGCCGGGGCGCGGAACGTGCGCTGGCAGGTGCTCCGGGCCGAGGACCTCCCCGCCGGGCTCGGAACGTTCCGGCTGGTCACGTTCGCCCAGTCCTTCCACTGGATGGATCGGGACCGGGTCGCGGCCGTGGTGCACGGCATGCTCGAGCCCGGCGGCACCTGCGTGCACGTGCACGCCACCACCCACGAGGGCGTCGACTCGCCCGGCGCACTGCCGCACCCGCAGCCGCCGCGGGCCGCCATCGCCGAGCTCGTCCGCCGCTACCTCGGTCCGGAGCGGCGCGCCGGGCAAGGAGTCCTCCCCGGCGGCACGCCCTCCGGCGAGGAGGGCATCTACCGGTCCGCCGGCTTCTCCGGCCCCCGCCGGCTCGAGCTGCCCGGTCAGCTGGTCGAACGCAGCGCGGACGAGGTGGTCGCCGCCGTCCTGTCGCTGTCCGGCTCCGCGCCGCACCTGTTCGGTCCCCGCCTAGCCGAGTTCGACGCGGACCTGCGCGCGCTGCTCCGCGACACCAGCCCGACCGGCGTCTTCAGCCAGCAGATGCGGGAGATCGCCGTCGACCTCTGGACCCCCTGACCCCTCGTCACCCGCCCAACGCGTCGCCTACGGCGGTGTGGCCAGGCCGGCCACCGCCGTACCTACGCCGACCAGTTCCCCGTCGTGGCCGAGCCGATCCATCTGGTCGGCTCCCGGGGCCGCAGGCCGCACAGCTTCACCCCCGCACTCACCGGCTGGATCGCCCGGCCGTGCCGGTCGCGCGCATTTCGGTGGTCAGATCCGGGGTGCGCGGGCGAGCATGTCCGCGTGGTCAGGGGTTGGGTATGAGGCTGCCACTGCAGGGCGGGCTGCCGCCGGTGGACGCCGTCGCCGGCGCGGTCGTGGAGATCGCCTGTGACGAGTCCGGCTTCTCCGGCACCAACCTGCTCGGCTCGGCCACGCCGGTGATCACGCATGCCAGTGTCGACCTGCGCGCCGGCGAGGCGGGTGAGCTGATCGCGGCGCTGCGGTCCGGGTTCCGGTGCTCGCTGGAAGAGGTCAAGTCCGGGCAGTTCCTTCGCGGCCCGGGAGCGGGTGCGGCGCTGGCCGACTTCCTGACAGCGCTGAGCGGCCGGGCGCACGTCCACCTCACCGACAAGGAATTCTTCCTCGTCACCCGGATCGTCGACCTGCTGCTCGTGGAGCCGTCCTATGCGGCCGGCACCCGGCTGACCCAGGACCTCCGTCCGGCCGCCCTCGCCCTCTACCGGGCCGGGCGTTCGGCCGGCCCCGACTGGGACGCCTTCCTCGCGGCCTTCGTCGAGCTGGTCCGGATCAAGCGGCGGCGGCAGCCGGATCGCCTGCTGCTGGAACTCTTCTTCCGGTCACGCGACGCGCTGGTACGGGACGGGCTCGGCGCGCCGGCGCAGGGTGTGCTCGACGGGCTCGACCAGGCCAGGGTGTGGGCCGTCCTGACCAGGATCGCGGACGACGACCGGTCGATCCCGCCGCCGCTGGAGCCGATGCTGCCGGCGCTGGCCGAGACGGTGTTGTTCTGGAGCGGCGGGCGGCGGCAGGTGCTGGTGATCCACGACGAGCAGAGCGCCCTGACCGCGGGCCGGTTGCGGCGCCTGCAGCAGGCACTGGCCGGGGGCGCCGGACCGGACCGCGCCGGGAGCTTGCCGGCCGGGGTCTCACCGCTGGCCGGCCTGGTGACCGTCGACTCCCGGGACGACCCGCGGGTGCAGGTCGCCGACCTGCTGGCCGGGGTGGCCCGGCGGTGGCCGGCGGCGGTCGACGGCGGCCCGCTGGAGCCGTTCCTGTCCCCGACCTCCCTGCGCGATCCCCGGTGATGACGGCCGCGCGCCCGGCTGCCGGCGACGCGGACCCGGCTGACGCCGGTATCTCCGGTGCCATGGGTGGCTCTGAGGTGTAGTGGCTCTGCCGCTTCGGCGGGCCCGCGGGGCTGGAGGACGAGATGATCGGCAGCATTCCGGTGACCCCCGCCGCTGAGTCGGCGGAGCAGCTGACCGTCGGGTCGATCGAGGCCGTACGGGGGACCTTCGCGGCGATCGACAACACCGTCGGGACGGTCACGGCGGACTGCCGGACCGTGGCCGGGACGCTGTCCGACCTCAACGACGCGCTGGGCACGATCTCGCAGGGCGGCGGGGTGAGCCAGCAGTGGGGCGGGTTCGGCCTCATCGGACTGCCGATCATGGGTGCCATCAAGGCGGTCAAGGGCGTCGCCGGCCAGTACGTCAAGCAGCAGACCGGCACGCCGCTGGCGGCCTGGACGGAGCTGGTGGCCAACTCCACCGCACAGGTCGAGGCATACCTGTCCGGGCTCGGTACGGTGACGGATCTCGCCCGGCGCTACTCGGCGACCGCCGGCGCCGAGGTCGATCCGCGGCAGGCAGGCGAGGACGAGGAGGTCCTGCGCGCCGTCCGCTGGCAGACCCAGGCGTGGAAGCAGGTCCTCGGCCGGGTGGCGCAGCTCGGTCGGCTGGTGGACGCGATCCTGGCGGCCGACGTCGGCGAGGAGCCGGAGCCGGCGGAGCAACCCGCCGCCGCTCCGCCCCGGCTGGCCGGGTTCTCCGGGTCGGTGCAGCGGCGGATCAAGGAGGTGCAGGGCCGGACCACTGAGCGGTCGGGCGACCTGCGCCAGTGGGTGCTGCAGCCGTTCGTCGACCTGCACGACCGCGTCCGGCAGCTGCCCGCGCTCACCGACCGGCTCGCCAGCGAGGTGGCGTTGCTGGAGGTCCTGCTCGAGCTGGAGATCGTCGAGCTGCGGGTCTGCCAGGGCGAGATCCCGCCGGCCCAGGCGAGGATCGCCCGTCTCCGGGTTGCGGCCAGCGCGCTGCTTCCCGAGCTGGCCCGGCGGCTCGCCGACGCCCGCCGGTCGGCCGCCGACTACGCGACCTATCTCGACCGGCTGGATCGTGGTCGGCAGGCCGGGGAGGTCACCGAGCAGGCATACGCGGTGCTGGCCGAGGAATACCGGCAGGGTCTGCAGCAGGTGCGGGCGCACCTGGCCGCGCTCGAGGCGGAGGCCGACCGGTGGCGGCGCGACGGCCCCGGGCTCCTGCAGGCGTGCGGGAAGTGGGTGACGGTGGAGCTGAGCGTCGTCGCCGCCCGGCGGCTGGCCGAGCAGCGACAGGCGACGGACGACCGCGCCGAGTTGCTGCTGCGGGAGCGTGCCCGGCTCGCCGAGGCCGGCCGGCTCCTGGCCGCGCTGTAGTCACGTCAGTCCCGCCACCGCGCCTGCCACATCCCGCGGGTGATCTCGTACTCGACCTCGCCCTGGTCGGCTTCCGGCAGCGGCTCCTCCCAGGGCCGGAAGTACGTACGGACGTAGCGCATGCCGATGGCCTCCATCACCCCGCGGGAACCGGCGTTCGCGGCCATGGTCTGCGCGATCACCCGGCTCTGCCCGACGGAGTCGAAGGCGTGTCGCAACAACGTGCGGGATGCCTCGCTGGCCAGGCCCTGCCGCCAGTAGCGACGGACGAGGCGGTAGCCGAGGTCGCAGACGGTGGGGTCGTCGGGCTGGTCGGGACCGTGCGCCGGCGGCAGCATCATCAGCCCGACGAACTCGCCCTCGTCCTCCCGCTCCGGCGGCGTCGTGCCGCGCGCGCCGCCGCCGGACCCGAACGCCATCCAGTAGCCGAGGCCGTCGACCCTGTCCGCCAGGGCCATCCGCCGGGCATGGGAGGCGGCCACCTCGTCCCTGGACCGCGCCCGCCCCGAGATGTACCGGAGCACCTCCGCGTCGGAGTCGAGCTGGACCTCCAGGTCGAGATGCCGGTCCGCCAGCGGGACCAGCAACAGGCGCGCGGTGCGCAGAATGGGTTGCGGCATCCGGGACATTCTCGCCGGAACGGACCGCGTGTCCAAAGTCGTAGCCCGCCGCGGGGTAGGTACCGCTCGGTAACACCGGCGGGTAGCCTCGACTACTCAGAGCCCGTCCCTCCAGCCGGGGTGTTGCGATGACCGCCGCCGACAGCAGGTCGCTCAAGACGGACCAGGATCAGGACGAGACGACGCGGGCGGCCGAGCCGGCCCCGGTCTCCGAGCGGGAGGCCCGGCAGACGGCCGAAGCCGCGCGGGAGGCCGAGTGGCGCAAGCCGAGCTTCGGCAAGCAGTTGTTCCTCGGCCGGCTGCGGCTGGAGCTGATCGATCCGTGGCCGACGCCGTCGGCGCAGAGCGTGGCCGAGGCCGAGCGGTTCCTCGCGCGCGTCGCCGAGTACGCCGAGACGCACATCGACAACGCGCAGATCGAGCGGGACGCCTCCATCCCCGACGAGGTGCTGCGCGGTCTCGCCGACCTCGGCGCGTTCGGCATGAAGATCGACAAGGAGTACGGCGGCCTCGGGCTGTCCACCCACGCCTACTGCCAGGCACTGACGATGCTCTCCTCGGCCAACTCCTCGGTGAGCGCGCTGCTGTCGGCGCACCAGTCGATCGGCGTGCCGCAGCCGTTGAAGCTGTTCGGCACCGAGGAGCAGAAGAGCCGGTTCCTGCCGCGGCTCGCCGCCGGCGAGATCTCCGCGTTCCTGCTCACCGAGCCCGACGTCGGCTCCGACCCGGCCCGGCTGGCCACCACGGCCGAGCCGGTCGACGGCGGCTACCGGCTCAACGGGCTGAAGCTGTGGGCGACCAACGGCACGGTCGCCGACCTGCTCGTCGTCATGGCGCAGGTGCCGCGCTCGGAGGGGCATCGAGGTGGGATCACCGCGTTCGTGGTCGAGGCCGACTCGTCCGGCATCACCGTCGAGCGGCGCAACGCCTTCCTGGGCCTGCGCGGCCTGGAGAACAGCCTCACCCGCTTCCACGACGTCTTCGTACCGGCCGAGAACGTCATCGGCCGCGAGGGCCAGGGCCTGAAGATCGCACTCACCACGCTGAACACCGGTCGGCTGTCGCTGCCGGCCGTGTGCGTGGCCGCCGGCAAATACTGCCTGCGCGTCGCCCGGGAGTGGAGCGGCGCGCGGGTGCAGTGGGGCCGGCCGGTCGGGAAGCACGAGGCGATCGCGACCAAGATCGCCTTCATCGCCGCGACGACGTACGGGCTGGAGGCCATGCTGACGCTCTCCTGCCTGCTCGCCGACGACGAGAGCAACGACATCCGCATCGAGGCCGCGCTGGTCAAGCTGTACGCGTCGGAGATGGCGTGGCGGATCGCGGACGAGACGCTGCAGATCCGCGGCGGCCGCGGCTACGAGACCGCGGAGTCCCTGGCCGCCCGGGGTGAGCGGTCGACGCCGATCGAGCAGGTGCTGCGCGACCTGCGCATCAACCGGGTGTTCGAGGGGTCGACCGAGATCATGCACCTGTTCGTCGCCCGCGAGGCGGTCGACGCGCACCTGGCGGTGGCCGGGGACATCATCGATCCGGACGCCACCGTGGGCCGCAAGGCCAGGGCCGGCGTCAAGGCCGGCGGCTTCTACGCCCGCTGGCTGCCCGCGCTCGCGGTCGGCAAGGGTCAGCTGCCCCGGGGATACGCCGAGTTCGGCCCGCTCGCCACGCACCTGCGCTACGTCGAGCGGGCGTCCCGGCGGCTGGCCCGGGACACGTTCTACGGGATGGCCCGCTGGCAGGGCCGGATGGAGCGCAAGCAGGCGTTCCTCGGCCGGGTGGTGGACATCGGCGCCGAGCTGTTCGCGATGTCAGCCGCCTGCACGCGTGCTCGCGCGGAGGGGGCGGCCGAGGGCTGGGAGCTGGCGGACCTGTTCTGCCACCAGGCCCGGGTTCGCGTCGACGCGCTGTTCACCGCGCTCTGGGACAACAACGACGCGCGGGACGCCGCCGCCGCGCGGAAGGTGCTCGACGGGCGCTACGCCTCGCTCGAGGCAGGCATCCTCGCGGACGACGACGACCGCCCCTGGGTCGCGTCCTGGTCGACCGGTCCCACCGAAGCCACGGACGTCCGCCGCCGACTCCGCCGCTGACCGCCGCCGGCAGGGCCGGCCGCATACTTGCCCGGTGGCGTTCGAGTATTCGGTGCGGGTCAGGTACATGGAGGTCGACGCGCAGGGCGTCGTCTTCAACGGCTGGTACCTGACCTACTTCGACGAGGCGATGGCCGCCTTCCTCGGCGCCCGCGGCCTGCCGTACGCGAAGATGCTCGATGCCGGATTCGACGTCCAGCTGGTGCACTGCGAGCTGGACTGGAAGGCAGGACTGCGCTGGCAGGACGAGGTTTCGGTCGCCGTGTCGACCGCACGGCTGGGCCGCACCAGCTTCGCGCTGGACTTCGAGACCCGCCGGCACGGCGGTCAGGTCACCTGCAGCGCCCGGACCGTGTACGTGGCCGTGGCGACGGACGGGTCCGGGAAGCGCGACCTCCCGCCGCTACTGGTCGACGCGCTGGGGCCGCCGGCGCCGCTGCGGGGCTCAGGTCAGGAGTGCGACCGCCCCGCCTGACCGCGCCAGCGGGTCGGGGGGTCGGAATGGCGGCGGGCGAGCGGGGTACGCGTCGGAACGTCGAAGGAGACGCCGATGACCGATCGAATCGCGGACATCTGGGGGATGCGCACGCCGCATGCCGCCGGAACGGAATGGCCGGCACGCGTCGACGAGTACGTCGAGCCGGGAGTTCCGGTCGACGAGGTCGGCTGGGTCCGGTCGGCCTGCGTGCTGTGCTCCAACGGGTGCGGGATGGACATCGCTGTCCACTCCGGACGGATCGTCGGCGTCCGCGGCCGGGCCGACGACCGGGTCAACCACGGCCGGCTCGGCCCGAAAGGCCTGTTCGGCTGGCAGGCCAACAACTCGCCGGACCGGCTGACCCAACCGCTGGTCCGCCGCGACGGCCGGCTGCAACCGGCGACCTGGGACGAGGCCATGGACCTCGTCGTCGCGCGGACGAGGCAGGTGCTCGCCGACAGCGGCTCGCTGGGGATGGGCTTCTACAACAGCGGGCAGCTGTTCCTGGAGGACTACTACACCCTCGCCGTCGTCGTCCGGGGTGGGATCGGCACCCCGCACCTGGACGGGAACACGCGGTTGTGCACGGCCACGTCGGACTTCGCGCTGAAGGAGAGCTTCGGCACCGACGGCGCCCCCGGCTCGCTGACCGACTTCGACCTCTGCGACACGATCTTCGCGGTCGGGCACAACATCCCCGAGACCCACACCGTGCTGTGGGCCCGGATCCTCGACCGGCTGCGCGGCCCGGACCGGCCGCGGCTGGTCGTGGTGGACCCGCGCCGGACCATGATCGCCCGCGAGGCGGACGTGCACCTGCCGATCCGCAGCGGCACGAACCTCGCGCTGCTGAACGGGATCCAGCACGAGCTGATCGCGAACGGCTGGGTCGACCGGGGCTTCCTCGACGCCCACACCATCGGCTACGAGGAGCTGGCGAAGACCGTCGCCGACTACCCGCCGGACCGGGTCGCCGAGATCTGCGGGGTTCCGGCGGAGGACATCGTCGCGGCGGCGCGGATCGTCGGCACCGGCAGCCGGCTGGTCTCGACCTGCCTGCAGGGGGTCTACCAGTCGCACCAGGCCACCGCGTCGGCATGCCAGGTCAACAACATCACGCTGCTGCGCGGGATGATCGGCCGGCCGGGTTGCAGCGTCTTCCAGATGAACGGCCAGCCGACCGCGCAGAACACTCGCGAGACCGGTGCCGACGGCGACTTCGTCGGCATGCGGAACTGGCAGAACCCCGAGCACGTGGCGGAGCTGGCCGCGGCCTGGAACCTCGACCCGCTGCAGATACCGAGCTGGGCGCCGCCGACGCACGTCATGCAGATGTTCCGGTACGCCGAGGAGGGCTCGATCCGGTTCCTCTGGATCACCGCGACGAACCCGGCGGTGTCGCTCCCCGAGCTGCACCGGATCCGGTCGATCCTCGGCCAGGACCGGCTGTTCGTCGTCGTCACCGACGCCTTCCTCACCGAGACCGCGCAACTGGCCGACGTCGTCCTGCCCGCCGCAATCTGGGGCGAGAAGACCGGCACGTTCACCAACCACGACCGGACGGTGCACCTGTCCGAGAAGGCGGTGGAGCCGCCCGGGCAGGCACGGACGGACATGGAGATCTTCCTCGACTACGCGCGGCGGCTCGAGCTGACCGACAAGGACGGCGCCCCGCTGGTGAAATGGCGTACGCCGGAGGAGTGCTTCGACGCGTTCGCGTCGATCACCCGGGGCCGCCCGTGCGACTACTCCGGACTGTCCTACAACACGCTGCGCAAGGGCACCGGGGTGCAGTGGCCGTGCACCGACGCGCGTCCGGAGGGGACGGAGCGGCTCTACACCAACCACACCTTCAACACCGACACCGACTACTGCGAGGACTACGGCCACGACCTCGTCACCGGCGCAGCGTACGAACGGAAGGACCACGCCGACCTCGACCCGGCCGGGCGGGCCATCCTCAAGGCGGCGAAGTACGTGCCGCCGCACGAGTCTCCGGGCGACGACTACCCGTTGCTGTTCACGACGGGACGCACGGCGTACCACTTCCACACCCGGACCAAGACCGGCCGGGCCCGGCAGCTGGCGGCGGCGGCACCGGAGGTCTGGGTCGAGCTCGCGCCGGGCGACGCCGAGCGGCTCGGGATCGGCGAGGGGGACCTGGTCCGGGTCGAGTCGTCGCGGGGACGGCTGGAGGCCAGGGCGCGCATCACCGGCATCCGGGACGGCATGGTGTTCGCGCCGTTCCACTACGGCTACTGGGACCACGCCGACCTGGACGGACATCCGAGCGACGCGCCGGACGGCCGGCCCACCGCCGCCAACGAGCTGACGATCACCGACTGGGATCCCGTTTCGAAGCAGCCGCTGGTCAAGCTGGCCGCGGTCCGGGTGACGAAGATCGGCGACGCGGAGGGCAGGCCGGCGGCGGCGCCGACCACGACAGCGTCCGATCCGGTCGCGGCCGAGGTGCCCGCGACCGGCGGCGGCGACGGGGTGCGGGAAGCGGTCCGGGAGGAACGATGAAGCTGCACATCGCGATCGAGGACGTGCAGGACGCCGAGGCGGACGTCGGCAAGCAACTGCGCGCGGTGGCGGAGCGGCACGCGGCCGAGCACGACCTCTACCACCTCGGTCACACGCTCGCCCGCCAGTGCGACGAGCACCTGCAGCGGCTAGCCCCGTTCGCGGACCGGTACGGCGCCTCCGGCGGCGGCCGCAGCGTCGGCGAGTCGACCGGCGTGGTGGAGACCGTCCGGCGCAGGAGCGGCGACCTGCTGGGCCGGTCGAAGGCGTCCGGGCTGCTGTTGCTCAGGGACCTGCGCGCGCTCTACCTCTCCGCCCAGGCCGCCGAGATCGCCTGGGTGATCCTCGTCCAGGCCGCGAAGGCGGCGCGGGACTCCGAGCTGCTCGACATGGCGAGCAGTTGCCACCAGGAGGCCGAGACGCGCGGCAAGTGGCTGCGGACCCGGATCAAGGAAACCTCACCGCAGGTCCTCGTCGCCGGCTAGAAGCGCCGGTGTGACGGGTCGGGCCGCGGCCCGGCACCGGTTCCGATGCCGGGCCGCCCCCCGTTCAGCGGTCGCGCGCGGTGCCCGTCGGGTCGTCCAACTCGACCTGCTCCTTGCGGACCTTCCCGGAGACGGTCTCCCTACCGGTGACCTTCTCCTTACCGAGCCGGACCCGCTCCACGGGCTCGGCCTCGGTGCTCACGACCGGGCGTTCGGCCCGCAGGGTGACCTCGTGCTCCTCGTCGGTGATGTCGCCGCCGGAGTAGGCGGCGTCCCGGTTGGCGTCGGTGATCGGCTCCCGCTCGAGCCGGACCTCCTCGTGCGACACGGGCACGTCCACCCGCTGGGTCTCGGTCACGACGTACTTGCGCAGCCGGGCACGGCCGGCTTCGACCTGCTCGGTCCCGGCCACCAGGTGCTCCTCGGAGCGGGTCATCGCGTCGTCGGTGTTCGGACCGGACGTGTCGCGGCCGGTCGTGCCCCGCACCCCGGCAGCGGGGGCGCCGGCCCGGTCGTAGCCGGCGGTGCGGCGACCGGAGATGCCGTAGTAGCGGTAGATCTCGTCCTCGTCCTGCTCCGACAGGTGGCCGTCGTCGTCGATCTTCGGCGCGTCGGAGACCTCCTTCTTGCTGGCGTCGATGACGAGGTCGGCGCCGTCGAACCGGGCCGCCGCCAGCGGCACGAAGCTCTCCTTGGTGCCGAACAGCCCGGTCCTGACCGTCACCCACTCGGGCTGGCTCGTTTGGTCGTCGACGTAGACCTGCTCCACGGTGCCGATCTTGTCGCCGGATGCGCTCCGGACTGTGGCGCCGGACAGGGTGCTCGGGTCGAACTGAGTCATGGGTCCTCCTCGAGAGGAAATTCGTTTGTCGGTTTGCGATGTCGCGGACCGTGCCCGGTACGCAGGGGTCGAAAGGCCGCCCGGGGCTACGACTTCGGCGGTGCCGCGTGACGCAGGTTTTTCGGGCCCGGCGAAGGGAATCCCGCCCCGGTGCCTCGCATCGCCCGTGCCGCAACGGACCCAGCGACCGAGGCCGACCTGCTCGCCGCGATCGTGCCGATCAGGAAGGCAGTGACCGACCGCTGGACCGACCGTCCCGATCTGGATCCTGAGGACGTCGTCCAGGAGACGCTCGCTCGGGTGTGGGCGGAGCGCTGGCGGCTGGAACGCGGTGCGCTGCTCGGCTACGCCGTCGTCGTGGCCAGGAACCTGGTGACGTCGGTGGAGCGGAAGGAGGACCGGCACCGCCGCAACGAGCACCGGCTCACCGAACCCGCGACCGGTGAGGACCCCGCATCCGAGTTCCTCACCGCGGAGGAGGGCTCGGCGGTGCTGCGGGCGCTGGCCGCCCTGCGCCAGGAGGACCGGGAACTGCTGGTCGAGCACGAGGTCGCCGGTGTCGAGGCCCGGGAGATGGCCGCGGCCCACGGGGTCCGGGCCAACACGCTGGCGGCTCGGCTCGCCCGCGCGCGGGCGCGGCTGCGGGTCGAGCACCTGCTGGCGCTGCGGCGGGTCACGCTCCCGACGCCCCGCTGTCGAGGCGTGCTCGAGGCGCTGTCCCTGGGGGACCGCAGCCGGCAGCGGACGCTGCTCGCTGCCGAGCACCTGCTGGGCTGCCGGACGTGCGCCGCGCTGGCCGAGCCACTGGTGACCCGCCGCCGTTCGCTGGCCGGCGTGGTGCCGGTGGCGCTGCTGGCGCCCCTGAGCCGGCTGTGGAGCTGGATCCGGGCCAACCCGGTGCCCAGCGCGGCGGGCACCGTCGGTGCCGTCGCGATCGCCGTCGCGGTCGTAGCGACCCGGTCTCCCGCGCCGCCGCCGACGGCGGCGCGGCCGGTTCCGACACCGCCGGCCACCCTCACCGTCAGCGGGACGCGGATCCTGCCCGCCCCTCGGGTCGGTCCGATGGTCGACGCCGTGGGCCGGACCGCGGTTGCCCGGGGGGTGCCGGTGCAGTCGGTGCCGGCGGACGAGGGGTTCTGGGTCGGCGGTGGACCGGGCGACCGGGTCTGGGTGCAGCTGGCCACCGGGGGCCGCGAGTCCACCGTGCGGGTTCGACCGGGCCAGCAGGCCAGCTTCTCCGGCGCCGTGGTCGGCGTCGCCGCCGACACCGCGGCGAAGGTCGGCCTCACCCCGGCGGAGGGCGCGGCCGAGCTACGGCAGCTCGGGGCGTACGTCACGGTCGACCCGGGACGGCTCGTGCTCCGCTAGACCGGCTCGGCCCTAGGATGCCCGAATGGGCGGTGTCCGAGCAGGGGTACGGCGGTCGTGTGAGTTCTGAGGAGGATGCCCTCGTCGCGATCGGCTCCCCCGACACGTCGCAGACCGAGGAGCCTATCGACGTGCTGCTGCGGGAGGCGCACCTCGTCGGGCCGCACCAGGTCGCCGGCCTGCTGCGCCGGCACGCGGCGGCGCTGGGTCTGACCGATACCGTCGTGTACCTGTCAGATCTGCAGCAGCTGGTCCTGATCCCGCTGGTCGAGCCGGCCGGCCCCGGGCTGGACCGCCAGCTGGCCCCGCTCGGGGTCGACTCGACCGTGGCCGGTCGCTGCTACCAGAACGTCGAGATGGTCGTGCAGCAGCCGACCATGGAGGGCGTCCGGGTGTGGATGCCGCTGCTGGACGGGGCCGAGCGGCTCGGTGTCCTCGGGGTCACCACCACCGCGGTCGCCGACCTGGAGCGGGACGGTGGGCGGCTGACGACCCAGCTGCACCGGTTCGCCGCGGTCGCCGCGGAAGTGATCCTGTCGCGGACGCTGTACGGGGACACGCTCGTCCGGCTCCGCCGCCGCCGCGAGCTCGGGCTGGCGGCCGAGCTGCAGTGGGGACTGCTGCCGCCGCTGACCTTCGCGTGCCCCGAGGTGACGGTGGCCGGCGCCCTCGAGCCGGCGTACGAGGTGGCCGGCGACTCGCTCGACTACGCCGTCGACGCCGGCAGTGCGCGGTTCGCTGTCTTCGACGGGATGGGCCACGGACTGCACAGCGCCCAGCTGACCGCGCTGACGGTCGCCGCGTACCGCAACGCCCGGCGCGCCGACATGTCGCTGACCGACACCATCGAGGCGGTCGATCTCGCCGTCAGCACCGCGCACCCCGGTTCGTTCGTCACCGCGGTGATCGCCGAGCTCGACACCGACACCGGCCTGCTCAGCTGGGTCAACGTGGGACATCCCGAGCCGATGCTGCTGCGCGGTCGCCGGGCGGTCAAATCCCTGCAGAACACCCCGACGCTGCCGTTCGGCATCAGCCACACGCTGGGGCGGGAGGTCGTCGTGCAGGTGCGCACCGAACAGCTCGAGCCGGGTGACCGGCTGCTGCTCTACACCGACGGCGTCACCGACATCCGCTCCCCGAACGGCGAGTTCTTCGACGTCCACCGGCTGCTCGACCTGCTGGCCGCCAACCTCGCCGCGCGCCTGCCCATCCCGGAGACCATGCGGCGGCTCGTCCGCTCCCTGCTCGATCACCAGCAGGGTCCGCTCAGCGACGACGCGACGATGTTGCTGGTCGAGTGGCGCAGCGGCAACGAGCGAACCCTGCTGCCTTCCTAGCGGCGCGGCTCGGGCTCGGGTGAGCGGTGGTGGGTTCGAGGTGGTGCGGGCGGGTAGCCCGCTCTCATGGCATTCCAGGTGACCGAGGTGCAGAAGGCGCTCAAGGGCGCCGACTACCCGATGAGCGGCCAGCAGCTTGCCGACCTGGCGAAGTCGAACGGTGCCGACCAGCAGCTGGTCGATGCGCTGCGTGGCGTACGGCAGGTCGACGGACCGAACGCGGTGATGAAGGAACTGAAGGGCCATCTGGGCGGCTCAGCCTGAACGACGCGGGCTAGCGCAGCCGGACTTCGTCCCGGGACCAGCCGGCGACCCGGGACCACGGGACGACGGTGGACCGGCCGTGCAGGCGGCGCATGATGCCGCGGAGCAGGGCCGGCGAGCGCTGGTGCCGGTCGTAGCCCAGCCGCGATCCGATCTGCCGCTCGTCGACGACGAGCGACTCCAGCCGGAGCACGCCCCACGCGGCGTCCGGCCCGGCTTCCTTGACGCAGCGCAGGTCGGTGACCAGGCCGATGCGGCGGCCGGTGGCGTCGAGCACGGGCCGCCCGAGGAGGTCGCTAGCCCGCATGACCGCTGCCCGGCAGCCGTCCGATGACGTGCCGCTCGACCCAGCCCTCCAGCGGGTCGACCGCGAGCTCCGCCCTGGTGCGGTCGACGTCGACCGCGCTGTGCACGGCGGTGACGCGCCCGAACGGGATCCGCGGCGGCGCGTCGCCTGGCGGCTCCGCGAGCCTCCACGCCAGCGCGGTCAGCCACCGGCCGAGCCGGCCGCCCAGCCGGGGCCCGCTGGCCCGCGGGCCGACCAGGATCGCGGTCACGAACGGCACGCCGTCCGGACCCTCGTGCAGCTCGATGTCGTCCACCTTGCACACCAGCAGACCGTTGCGGTCGAGGACCTGCCGGTCGAGCAGCTGCAGGTGTATGTCCACCGTGGTCATTGGCCCGCCCTCGTCGCCAGCATCAGAGGTATCGCCGCCAGCGAGGCGACGAGGATGATCACAAGGAAGACCGTCCCGAGCAGGTTCGCGACCCTGCCGTTCACCCGGGCGCCCATGTAGTCGGGGTCGTTGGCGATCACGAGGATCGGCAGGTACGTCAGCGGCAGCGCGACCGCGGAGAACACCAGCGAGTACTCGGTCACCGTGATCGGGTCGATCGTGGTCAGCACCGTGCCGGCGGCAACCACGAGGCAGACCAGCACGACCAGCTGGAAGCGGGCGGCGTCGCGCGGCCGCACGTACTTGCCCCACTGCCAGCCGAAGTACTGGGCCACGCTGTAGCCGCAGGACAGCCCGGTCTCCAGGGCGGCGCCGAACGTGGCGGCGACGAAGCCGAGGATCGCGAACGCGAGCCCGAGCTTGCCGAGCGCGACGGCGACCGGGAGCCCGACCTGGCCGAGCGTGTCCACGGTGATCTGCCGTGGCATCAGCACGACCGCGGCGCAGGCGGCGATCGCCAGCGACAGCAGGCCGCCGAGCGGGAAGCCGACGAACACGTTCATCCGGGACGTGACGATGTCCTTGGCGCTCCAGCGTTCCTCGACCCCGCCTGAGGAGAAGAAGAACACCTCGTACGGGGTCATGGCGGCGCCGAAGAGGGCGATCGCGTAGTAGAAGTACGTCGGCAGGCCCTCACCGGGCGGGTTCCGCGGCGAGACCGCCTGCTGCACCAGCTGCGACCAGTCGGGATGCAGCTGCCACAGGGCGACGCCGAAGACCACGAGCGCCAGCCCGAGCACCCCCGCGACGTTCTCCAGCACGGAGAACTTGACCCGCCAGATCACCAGCCACAGCGCCAGCCCGGCGACCGGCACCCACAGCAGGTAGTTCACGCTCGAGGCCAGCTCCAGGGCCAGCGCGATCCCGCCCACCTCGGCGCTGAACGTCAGTAGCGTCACCAGCAGCGAGGCGGCCAGGTTGGCCAGCCCGACGCGGGGGCCGAGTCGCTCGCGGACGAGATCGAACGTCGCGCGGCCGGACACGGCCGCGACCCGCCCGGACATCTCCGCGAACAGGCAGATGCCGATGACGCCGAGCACGGTCGCCCAGGCCAGCGCCAGCCCGAAGCGGGCGCCGACCAGCGAGTTCGCCACCAGGTCGCCGATGTCGACGAAACCGCCGATCGCTGTGAGGATGCCCAGCGCGACGCCGAAGACCCGCTTCACGTGTCGTGCTCCTGGTGGAAGCGGTCCAGCCCGGCGGCGGTCTCGCCGAGGTCATGGGCGGTCGAGGCCATGGCGGCCGTGTCGCTGCGCCGGGCCTGGATCCGCAGCTCGGCGATGCCGTCCGAGCCGTCGGAGAGCAGCGTGTCCAGATCGGACCGCAGCCGGTCGGCCATGGGGTCGTCCGGCGGCTCGATCGAGTCAAACGTGTTCTCGATCGAGTCGAACGCCTCCTCGGCGTCGACCAGGACCGTCTCCAGGTACGTCGCGGGCAGCCGGCCGGCGTGCTCCACCGCCAGCCGCGCCGTCTCCAGTTGGGCGAGCGCATCGGCGGCGGTGTGCGCGGCCTTGCCCTGGTACTGGTCCGTCGTCGGGGCCGGACCGACGCAGCCGGCCAGGGCAAGGACGACGACCACGGCGGCCAGCCACCTCACCCGGGGTCGCCACCCCGGCGCAGCACGAAGAACGCCAGCGCACCGAGCAGCAGCAGGAACTCCACCCACGCCGCCAGCAGCACGAGGCCGTCGGTCACGTGCCTTGTCTTCCCTCGCGTGATCATCGGAAACCGGCCCCGCTGCCAGGGCATCGGCAGGTCGGCCGCCGGGTCAGAGGTCGAGCGGGAGGGCGACGAGCTCGGCACGGGAGGCGACGCCGAGCTTGCTGAACAGGTTGCGCAGGTGGAAGTCGACCGTACGAGGGCTGACGAACAGTTGCGCGGCGGCGTCCCGGTTGGACAGTCCCTGCCGGACCAGCGTCGCGACCTGGCGCTCCTGCGGCGTCAGGTCGGTGGCAGTGGAGACGTCCCGGCGGCGGGCCGTCTCCCCGGACGCGCGCAGCTCTTGCGCCGCCCGCTCGGCCAAGGGGCCGGCGCCGAGCTCGTCGAACAGGGCGACGGCGGCGCGCAGGTGGTCGCGGGCGTCGACCCGCCGGCGGGCGCGGCGCAGGTACTCGCCGAAGGCGAGCTGCGTGCGGGCCTGGTCCGCCCGCCGCGGGGAGTCGGCGTGCGCGGCAAGCGCGCGCTCGAAATGGGCCTCGGCGTCGCCACCGTCGGCGAGCAGCGCGCGGCCGTGCTCCACGGCGGCCACGGCGGCGGGCACGCCCGCGCCCGCCGCGAAGTCCGCGAGCTCGTCGACCCAGTCGCGGGCGAGGTCGAGGTGGCCGGCGCGGACGGCGAGGTCAAGCAGGTCGTAGCCGGCCAGGCGGCGCACCGGCGGCTCCTTGATCTGCTCCAGGTGGTGCAGCGCTGTCGCCGGTTGCGCGGCAGCGCGCAGTCCGCGCGCCCAGTGCGTCAGCCCGAGCACGAGCCCGTCGGTGATGCCGATCGGATGCCTGCCCCGGATCTCCGCGACCTCCGTGAGATGGCGGTCGGCGGCGGCGTCCCCGCGCAGGGCCGCGACCAGGGCCAGCTCGGCGGTGGGCAGCGCGGTCAGCCCGGGATGGCCGGTGCTCGCGGCCAGCGGCAGCGCCTCGGCGGCGGCGCCGGCGGCCCTCGAGCAGGCGCCGGTCGCGAGCTGGAACAGGAAACCGCGGGTGAGCGCGTGCTCGGCCATGGTGAGCGCCCCGGCGCTTCGGGCCGCGGTCAGTTGCTGCTCGTGCAGCCGCAGCCCGCGCTCGTCGTCGTCGATCAGCATCGCGGCGATGCCGAGGTTCGGCTGCAGCACATGGTCGTCCGGCGGGTCGGGGTCGGTCAGCGCGTACGCGGTCCGGAACGACCCGGCCGCGACGGCCCACTCCCGGCGGGCGACGGCGAGGAACCCGCGCAGCAGAGCGTCCGGGGCCCGCACTCGCGCGGGCGCGTCGGCAGCCGGGGGTGGTACGAGCGCCGCCGGGTCGGCCCGGCGGCCCGACCGCCCGCCGAACGCGGCCAGCGCCGCGGCCAGCATCGCCAGCTGCCGCGCCACCGCCTGGTCGGCGCCGGCGGCGACCTGGGCGGCCTGCAGGATCAGGTCGTAGCCGTCGTTGAGCGAGCGGGTGTTCCACTCGATCTGCCCCTGCAGGGTCAGCAGCCGCGCCCGCAGCAGCGGGTCGGCCACGTCGGCCGCCGCGGCGCTCGCCAGCGCCGTGGCCCGGGACGGATGCGCGCCGAGCCAGGCGGAGGACGCGGCCAGGTACAGCCGCCGTCCCCGGTCCCCGCTGTCGGCGGTGAGCTCCGCGGCGCGGCCCCACGCCGCGGCCGCCGCCTCGTGCCCGCCGCGGCCGGCCGCCCGCTCGGCCACCGCGTCGAGGGCGCTGACGACCTCGGCGCCGGGGCGGTCCGCCGCGGCGGCAAGGTGCCAGGCACGCCGGTCCGGGTCGCCGTCGAGCACGTCGGCCAGCGCCCGGTGGGCCGCCCGGCGCTGCGGGCTGGTGGCCGCCCCGTAGACCGCGGACCGCACCAGCGGGTGGTAGAGGGCCAGGACGTCGCCGTCGACCTGCAGCAGGCCGGCCCGCTCGGCCGCCTCCAGGGCCTCGTCGCCGGCGCCGAGCCGGTCGGCCGCGTCCCGGACGACGGTCAGCCGGCCGGTGTCGTCGGCCGCGGCGGTGAGCAGGATCCGCTGCGTCGGCTCGTCCAGCCGCCGGTACCGGTCCAGGAACCCGCGCTCCACCCCGCCGGTGAGCGGCAGCGGCGCCGGCAGCGGCGCCCGGCCGGCCAGCTGGTCGCCTGAGAGCACGCCGGCCAGCTCCACCAGGGCGAGCGGGTTCCCGGCGGTGCCGGTCACCAGCTGGTCGCGCACGGCCGGATCGACCACACCGCCGGCCCGCGCCGCCAGCAGCGCGGCGGCGGCGTCCCCGGCGACGCCGCCGAGCACGACGGTCGGCAGGTCGGGGACCTCGAACCCGTACGCGTCGCCGTCCCGGGCGGCGAACAGCAGCGCGATCCGCTCGACCTGCAGCCGGCGGGCCACGAACAGCAGCGCCGCCGACGAGGCGTCGTCGAGCCAGTGCGCGTCGTCGACGACGAGCAGGACCGGGCTGTCCTCGGCGGCGTCGGCGAGCAGGCTCAGCGTGCCGAGGAAGGCGAGGAACCGGTCGCCCTCGCCCTCGGCCGCACCGAGCACCGCCCGCAGTGCGTTCCGCTGCGGGACGGGCAACGCCTCGGCCCGGTCCCGCAGCGGCCACAGCAGCCGCTGCAGCGCCGCGAACGCCAGCGGCGACTCCGACTCGACGCCGGAGGTACGCAGCACCCGCATCCCGGTCGCGCCGGCCACCGCGTCGGCCAGCAGCGTCGACTTGCCCGAGCCGGCGACCCCGCTGACCACCAGCGACCCGCCGGACCCGGCGCGGGCGGCGTCGAGCAGCGTGGCGATCGCCGTGCGCTCCCCGTCCCGTCCGGCCAGCACGCGCTCGACCGTACGGCGGCCGGACCATCCCGGCGAAATCGCCGGTGCGACCGGGTGCGCCGGGCGGCGACGGTGGCGGAGCACCACGCACCCGTCCGTGAGGAGGACACCATGGCCAGCCACGCCACCGTCGAACCGTCAGCGCAGCGGCACGACGAACCCCGCCGCTCGTGGACGGTGTTCGGCCTGATGATCGCCGCCCAGATCATGGTCATCATCGACGTGTCCGTCGTGAACGTCGCGCTGCCGTCGATCAGCGACGGCCTGCACCTGTCCGCGGCCGACTACCAGTGGACGGTCAGCGCGTACGTGCTGCTGTCCGGTGGGCTGCTGCTGCTCGGCGGGCGCATCGCCGACCTGCTCAACCGGCGGCGGGCGTTCCTGGCCGGCGTCGGGCTGTTCACCACCGCCTCGCTGGCGAGCGGGCTCGCGCAGAGCCCGATGGAGCTGATCGTGGCTCGGGCGGCGCAGGGCGCCGGCGCCGCGCTGCTCACGCCGGCCGCGCTGTCGATCATCATGACCGCGTACGCCGGCCGGCAGCGGCAGAGCGCGCTGGCCGTCTGGGGCACGGTCGGCAGCCTGGGCATCGCCGCCGGCGTGCTGCTCGGCGGTGCGCTGACCAGCGCCCTCGGCTGGCGGGCGGTCTTCTTCATCAACGTGCCCATCGGTATCGCCGTCGTCCTCGGCACGCTGCGCGCCGTCGCCGGCGGCGGCTCGCAGCCGGGCGCGCTCCGCCGCCTCGACGTGCCTGGCGCGCTGACCCTGGTCACCGGGCTGCTGGCGCTGGTGTTCGGCATCGAGTCGACCCGCTCCGCCGGCTGGACCGCTCCACGCACCGCGCTGGCCTTCGCCGCCGCGGCCGTGCTGCTGGTCAGCTTCGCCCGGCTCGAGCGCCGCGCCGCCGACCCGCTGGTGCCGCCGGCGACCTGGCGGATCCGGTCGCTGGTCTCCGCCTCGGCGGTGATGGCCGGCGTCACCGGCGTCGTCGTCGGCGCGATCTTCCTGTCCTCGCTCTACCTCCAGGACATCGTCGGCGCGTCCCCGATCGTCGCCGGGCTGGAGTTCCTGCCGCTGGCCGGCGCGATCACCGTCGCCGCCGCCGCGGCCTCGAAGGTCATCGCCCACCTCGGCGCCCGCCCGCTGATCCTCGGCGGCCTGGTGGTCATGGCCGCCGGCGTGCTTCTGCTCGCCGCCAACGCCGGCGGGACCTCGTACGCGGCGGATGTGCTGCCCGGCTTCCTGCTCGTCGGTGCCGGCGTCGGGCCCATGTTCGTGGCCATCACGGTTGCCGCGATGGGCGACGTGCCGCCGGAGCGGTCCGGCCTGGCCAGCGGGCTGATGATGACCGGGCACGAGATCGGCGCCGCCCTCGGCGTGGCCGCGCTCACCGCCGTCGCCGGCGACCTCGCCACGTCCGCCGGCCTCGTCGACGGGTACGCGCGGGCCTTCACGGCGACCGCGGCCGTGCTCGCCGCATTGTTCCTGCTCACCCTGCTCGCCGTGCCCGCCAGCAGGCGGCCGGCCGGTGCCGTCGCGCACGGCCACTGAGCCCGGCCCGCCGCAGAACCTGGCGATTTCCCCGGTCTGAGCACCGGACCGCGGCGGCGACGCTGCACCCCGGCCTTGCACCCCAGATCCGTACCCATCGAGGAGTTCCCATGCTGAACGGCACGCCCCGGACGTTCGTCGGCGCGACCGCCTTCCAGGTCACCGGCATGACCTGCGCGCACTGCCAGCGCGCGGTCAGCGACGAGATCGCCGCCGTCGACGGAGTCGAGACGGTCACCGTCGACCTGGCCAGCGGCACCGTCACCGTCACCGCCGCCCGCCCGGTGGACCGGGCCGACATCGCTACCGCGGTCGACGAGGCCGGCTACTCGCTCCGGTCCTGACCGCGCCGCACGCATCTGAGGAGATCCCATGCCCCCCTTCCTTCCGCCGGGTCCGCGGCCCCCGCTCACCGGCTCGCCGCCCGCGCTGTGGACGTGGTGAAGACCTACGGCTCCGGCGAGGGCGCGGTGCACGCGCTGGCCGGCGCGAGCATCGCCCTCCCGGCCGGGCAGTTCACCACCGTCATGGGGCCGAGCGGCTCCGGCAAGTCCACCCTGGTGCACGCCCTCGCCGGCCTGGACACGATCGACTCCGGCCGGGTGTTCATCGGCGAGACCGACCTGTCCACGCTGACCGAGCGGGACCGCACCCTGCTGCGCCGGGACCGGCTCGGCTTCGTGTTCCAGGCGTTCAACCTGATCCCGGCGCTCACCGCCGCCGAGAACATCGCGCTCCCGCTGACCCTGGCCGGCCGGCGGCCCGACCCGGCCTGGCAGGCCGAGGTGGTCGAGATGCTCGGCCTCGCCCGCCCCGCGCGGCACCGACGAGGTGGTCCTCGACGCCGCGACCGCCCGCCGGCAGCACGTCGCCCTCGGCGACACCGTCACCGTCTCCGCGACCGCCAGCCGGCAGTTGCGGGTCGTCGGCCTGACC
>Ga0308175_100000548_pt1 | contig 25548 bp, 21 predicted proteins | sample PhyCR1_3_FD_203893 | JGI IMG/M metagenome (GOLD analysis project Ga0308175, IMG submission 203893) | Soil microbial communities from UC Gill Tract Community Farm, Albany, California, United States - DLSLS.C.R1 | ecosystem: Environmental > Terrestrial > Soil > Agricultural land | place: USA...
ACGGAGCATGCCCGCGACGTCATGAAACAGTTGCTGGATCGCAAGCCGCAAAGCAGCACTGCACGGCATGCACTGGAGGAGTTGGAAAAAAGACAATGAGGTGGATCGATCTGGTGCCGCTGCTGCTATCGGCCGGTGTGCTACAGCAGCCGCTTACAAAGGCCGGTGTATCTGAATTGGAGCGAACGCTAACAGAACATGTGGACCGGTCCGGCCGGTGTGCAGTGCTGAGCGAAACGCCGGAGCAGAAGGTTGCCGAACGGAAGTTGATTGCTCCAGGCCAGCCGCCGATTTTGAGCTTCAAGTATTATGAAGACGCCAAGCACCATCGCTTCGGCAATATCGATGTGATGTTGGACGATGCAGGCCACTAGAGTCTTCGCCCTCTGTTTTCTCGCCTGTTGGGGTTTGCTTTCTGCCGATACCGCGCGCGAACAAGGCATCCAAGCCTTCTCAGAAGGCCGTTACCGATTGGCATTGGAGAAGTTGAAAACAGCATCTCCAAGTGCATCAGATCCGACGGCGCATGTCTATCTTTTGCTTACGTACGCCGCCCTGGGCGACTGCAAGACAGCGCTTCCCGGCCTGGCGAATTATGCGGCCGTTAGGGGCGTACCGCTCTCGAAAATGGCCGGACTTGCGGCTGTGAATTGTTACGCGGTAGAAGACGACTACGGACGCGTCTTTTCGACTTTACAAGCTTTAGAAGCGCGCTTTCCGAACGATGCCGATGTGCTTTACCTGGCTGCGAAGCAGCATATGAAGGCATTCAATAATTCCACTTTTGCAATGTTTCAAAGGGCGCCCGCATCGTATCGCGTTCATGAGCTTTCCGCCGAAATCTTTGAAGCGCAGAACCGATTTGCAGAGGCCGCTGCCGAGTACCGGAAGGCTATCGAAGCCAATCCGAGTGCGCCGGAGCTACACTACCGGCTGGGGCGCGCTATTCTTCTTGGGGCGCATACCCCGGAGGCCCTGCGGCAGGCAAAGCAGGAGTTCCTCAGCGAGCTGAAAATAAGTCCTGAGGACGCCGCTTGTGAGTTTCAGCTCGGGCAGATTTCTTTAGCAGAGGGTAATTCAGCGGAGGCCCGGCCGCACTTCGATAAGGCTTTGGCGCTGTCTCCCGAGTTTGTTGATGCGCTTGTCGCACTTGGCAAAATCGATGCCCAGGAAAAGCAGTTTCCGCAGGCAATCTCGCTTCTCAAACGGGCTGTGGCGAAGGAGCCGTCAAATGAACGTGCCCATTATGCTCTGCTCATGGCGTACCGCAACTCGGGCGAACTTGAGAATGCTAAGCAGGAGAAGTCTATTCTGGACGGGTTGCAGAAGCCTAAGGACGGCGAATTTTCCGATTTTCTAAAGCGGCTTGGCGAGAAGCAGCCTGATCGATGAAACGGCGGCTGCTATTGTTCGGCTGCCTCCAGTCGGTATTCTTGGTTGCCTGGACCTCCGCAGCCGTTAGATCCTATGTTCCGAACTTTCGTAACATCGCAGCGCAGGCCGGCCTTACCGATTCGTTCCCGAATGGCGGAAGCGAAAAGAAGCAGTTTATTATCGAGACCACTGGAAGTGGCATTGCGTTCATCGACTACGATAATGACGGCCTCCCTGATCTGTTCGTCCTTTCCGGTGCGGGCGGGACGAATCGTATGTACCACAACGAGGGACACGATAGGTTTCGCGACGTTACGAAGCTGTTGGGACTTCAATCCTCGGGCTGGGCACAAGGCGTTTGTGCGGGAGATTTCGACAACGACGGCTTTACGGACCTATTTGTAACGTACTGGGGTGACAATCATCTTTATCGCAATGTCCAAGGCAGGCATTTCGAGGATGTAACGGCAGCGACGCATCTGAAACAAGGCAGAAGGCGCTACAACACCGGATGCGCGTTCGTTGACGCAGACCGGGATGGACATCTCGATCTTTTTGTAGCGAATTATCTGAAGTTCGATCCGGCGGTGACTCCGGGACCGGGCGCGAATCCCTACTGCTTTTATCGCGGCATTCCTGTGAACTGCGGACCCAAGGGCCTGCCGTTTGACCGGAACATTCTGTACAGAAACAACGGCGATGGGACCTTCACAGACATCTCCGTTCCCTCGGGCGTGGCGGAGCCGGAGGGACACTATGGGCTGGGAGTTCTTACCGGCGACTTTAATGGCGACGGGCTGCCCGATATTTATGTGGCTTGCGATCAAACGCCGTCACTCCTATATATGAACAAAGGAGGCAACAGGTTTGAGGAGGAGGCAGTGATTCGGGGAACGGCCTTCGACCAGAACGGGAAGGCCATGTCCGGCATGGGTGTGGATGCGGGAGATTACACGAATGAGGGACATCTCAGCATTTTTCGGACGAACTTCTCCGATGAGTTTGAGAGCCTTTACCGGAATCATGGTGACGGTATCTTCGACGATGTGACGCTGGGTGCCGGGCTCGGACAAAATACCAAGTATGTCGGATGGGGCACGAGCTTTTTTGACTTCGACAACGACGGCTGGAAGGACCTGCTGCTGGTGAACGGACATGCGTTTCCCGAGGTGGACAGGCTGCATATCGATATTCACTACAAAGAGCGCGCGATCTTATACCAGAACCTAGGTAAAGGGCGATTCCGGGACATTTCGGACCACGCCGGGCCGGGCATCCTTGAAGTACATTCCGCGCGCGGAGCCGCATTTGCGGATATCGATAACGACGGTGCAATGGAAATCGCGATCAATAATCAGAACGAGCCGCCCACCCTTTTCAAACAGGCCGAAAATCCGCCCGGCCACTGGACGTTATTAAAACTGACCGGCAAACGCTCGAACCGAAGTGCAATCGGAGCTAAAGTCAAGGTGATGGCGGATGGCCGCCAGCAGCTAAGCGAAGTGAGGAGCGGAGGCAGCTACCTGTCCCAAAATGACTTGCGGCTGCATTTTGGGTTGGGCTCCGCTACCACGGTGGACCGAATCGAGATTGAATGGCCGTCGGGAGTGCGACAGGTTCTGGAAAATCAGTTGTGTGATCGCGTATTGGTAGTCACCGAACCGAACTGAGCTCAGGGCGCTACGGATGCGTGGTATAGCAAGATGCCGAGTTTGAAGGTGCTCGTATTCAACGCCGGAAGCGCATCGTTGAAGTTCGATGTCGTGGACGCAGATCCGTCTCAAGCTTCGCCGCACGACGGCCGTACGCTGATCAGCGGCATCATTGAGGGCATCGGCAAAGCGGAATCGACATTATCGAGGTACTACGGCAAAGATTCTATCGAAGAAGCAAAGCTTTCAATAGACGATTACGCTGCAGCCACGCGGGAAGCTTTGAAGTGGATTTCCCGGCAGAGGCTTTCCGAGTTGCCTTCCGTGGAATCGCTGGACGTTGTCGCCCACCGGGTGGTCCACGGCGGAAATAAGTTTGAGAGCACGACGGTGATTGACGATCGCGCAATCGCCGATATTGAAGGGTTGGAGGACCTTGCGCCTTTGCATAACGGCCCAGCCATTCAGGTGATGCGTGCCAGCCGCGAGGAACTGGGGCCAGGGCAGAAGATGATCGCGGGTTTCGATACGGTCTTTCATCGCACCTTGCCGCCGGTCGCTTATCACTACGCGCTTCCCGCTGATCTGGTGGAGCGGCACCAAATCCGGCGATACGGATTCCATGGCCCTTCTCATGAGTATCTGCTTTACCGCTATTGCGAGCTGACCTCCACTACTCGCCAGAAAGCGTCGCTCATCACGCTGCACCTGGAGAGTGGATGTTCGGCTTGCGCCATTCATGATGGGCGATCTGTGGATACCTCAATGGGATTTACGCCGCTGGAAGGCTTAGTGATGGGGACGCGATCCGGTGACATAGATCCCGCACTGGTGAGATATCTTGCCCATAAAGAGAAGCTGGATGTGGACAGGGTGGAGGAATTGCTGAATAAAAAATCCGGTTTGCTGGGAATGTCTCAGGTCTCGCTGGATACCCGGATCCTGATGAAGCACATGCCTGGAAACGACAAGGTCCGTCTGGCGATGGATGTCTTCTGTTACCGCTTACGGAAGTATATCGGTGCGTATCTGGCGGCTCTACAGGGCTCTGCCGTCGCGATTGTGTTTGGCGGGGGAATTGGCGAGGATTCACCCTGGGTTCGTGAGCAGGTCTGTGCCGGAATGGAGTGGTGCGGGTTACGGCTGGATGGGGCGACAAACGAGCAACTCATTAATCGCGAGGGCCGCATCAGCACCGACGATTCCAGGGTGCATGCCTTTGTCGTGCTTACTCAGGAAGCACTGATGCTGGCCCATCAGGCTGTGCGGCACGTGTAGGAGGATGACTCTAATGGAACGAGTCTGTTTTCTCCTACAGGTCCGGCCGGACCGGCTGGGCGAGTATAAAGAACGGCATCAGAACGTATGGCCAAAAATGCGCGAGGCGCTTTCGGCGACAGGCTGGCACAATTATTCTTTATTCTTACGAGATGACGGACTGCTTGTTGGCTATCTGGAAACGCCTAGTTTTGAAAAAGCCCTGGAAGGAATGGCTGCTTTGGAAATAAATGAGCGCTGGCAAAAGGAGATGAAGCCGTTCTTTGTGGAACTGGACGGACGGCCTGACCAGGCGATGATGCGCCTTCCGGAAGTATTTCACCTACCGTGAAGTAGTTGTTTGGTGGACGGCATGGGGTTCGAATGCGCGTCTAGCACCGAAGATCAATAGTTTCCGTCACTTGCGAGCTGCTAGAAACGCTAAAACCGTACAACCGGCACCGATTTGTCAAGATTTTGGCAACCCGTTCCGGTGGACCCTTCAAAACGACTGAAGGCACCGTTCTGAGCGGTGCCTTCATTAAGAAAGGTTTTGGTGAAGCCGTGCGCGCAAACACGGTCACTGCCCCAAGTGTATCTGAACGTCTGGAGAACTGCCAACCAGGAAATGGCACGTTTGATTCCGGGTTCGGTGTCTCTCGCCAGGAGCGACGGTCGAGTCTCGGGCTCAAACCTGGCGAGGTATTCAATCCATTTCAGCTCTTCGATGGCGCGATCGTCCCGTCGGAGATTTTGAGGAGCCAGGACTTACTGCCGTCCGAAAAGCTGGTCTTTGCTCGCCTGCTGCAGTTTGCCGGAGGAAAGGGAAGAGCCTGGCCCTCCATCCAACGACTTGCCGAAGAGGTGGCGCTTTCAGTGCCACAGACCAGGCGCTGCATTGGTGCTCTGGAAAGCAAGTGTCTGATCCGGCGAGTGGCCCGGTCCGGCCGGTCGAATGAGTTCGAGTTTCTCTGGCATGCAATTTATGAACAGACGGGCGGACCCCGATCATGCAGGAGTGGGGTACCCCAATTACGCGTGAGTGCCCCACCCCAATCACGGAAGATCGGACCGGGGCGATCACCAGTGATCGCCAGAAGAGAATTAATTGAATCATCCTCATCAGAAGAGATTCATGTAGAAAAGAATCAGCAAGAGACGGTCAGGAAACAACCAGGTGCTCGAAAGCAGATCGATGATGATCGTTTGCACAGAAGAAGGGAGCAGGAGGATCCGGAACAAGAGTTTCTGTTGCGGCTCAAAGAGCGTCACGCAGGCTTGGTCGACGCTCCTGCGATTTTGCAATGTGTGCTCGGCGATCTGAAGAGCCACTCCGATCTAAAGCCGTTTCTCGATTTTGAGGAGAAGCAAACCACCGCACCGGAAAAGCTCAAGAACCCTCCGGGCCATTACCGCCGGGTAGTGACAAAGTTCTATGAATTCCGTTCCAAGCGCCGAGACGGAGAAGTGCGGGAGCAGATGAGAGCTTTGGAAATAAAACTTGCGGGGGCTGCCAATCGAGAGAAAAAGCCTATATGCTCCCTCGGGCAATGCGTTGGAACTGGAGAATGCTGGAGCGAGCAAGGCCGAGTTTCCGCCTTCGAATGCGAGATTGGGCGTGGGCTGCCAGCAAAGGTTCTCACAGCGTTTGAGCAAATGAATACTCTCCGAGCCGCAAACGGAGGGTAAAGCGAAATGCCTTTAGTAACAAGCTGTTCGAGGCCGGATTGCTGAGCCCGTCTGCAGCGTTCGAGCGCCCTCAGTTCCGGAGTGGCCGACAAGTTAGGAATCAGACTTGATGCATGCGTATGCTCTGAGATCGACCAAACTGCTCCTCGAACGTGGTCTTAGTGGTCGCACAGCGGCACAACTCCGATGCCTGCTTTGCGGTCTCTCGTGTGTGATTGAGACGATGACGATACGGTAAATTCATGAAAAGTTTCCTACTCATCCTGCTTCTGGCAGCAGCGAACCTCGGTGCCGGTCCCATGCCGCAGATGGTGCGCAATGGCGAGAAAGCATCGCTACTGGTAGACGGAAAACCCTTTATCATTTTGGGCGCGCAGGTGAGCAATTCGAGCGGCTGGCCGTCGAGGATGGAAGCACTGCTTGCGGGAGCCGAAGCAATGCACTTGAACACGGTGGAGGTTCCGGTGTATTGGGAGGACGTCGAGCCCGAGGAAGGTCGTTTTCGTTTCGAAACCTTCGATCACATCCTTCGTCTGGCGCGAGGAAGGAATCTTCATCTGGTGATGCTGTGGTTCGGAACCTGGAAGAACGGCACGATGGATTACGCACCGGCCTGGGTGAAAACGAACACGGAGCGATTTCCGCGCATGATGGATGCCGGCGGCCGACCCGTTCGCGTGTTGACGCCGTTAAGCGAAGAAAATTTGAACGCGGACCGCAGAGCGTTTGCAGCGGTCCTGCGGCATCTGAAGGAAGTGGATGGCGAACAGCATACGGTGATCCTGGTGCAGGTTGAGAATGAACCGGGCTCTCTGTTTACCGATCGGGACTATTCGCGGCAGGCGAATGAGAAATTTGCTGGACCAGTACCAGCAAAACTGGTAGAAGCTTTGGGGAAAAAGCCCGGAACCTGGACACAAGTCTTCGGTGCCGAGGCGGACGAAGCTTTTGCTGCCTATTCTGTTTCGCACTACGTCAATGCCGTCGCTGAGGCGGGCAAGAAAGAATACCCCTTGCCTGCTTATGTCAATGTCTGGTTGCGAGAGCAAAAGAACTTCATGCGACCTGGTGAAGCCTATCCGAGCGGTGGGGGCACCCTCAATGTGCTGGATCTCTGGAAGGCGATGACGCCTTCGCTGGATGCGGTAGCGCCAGACAATTATGTTCTGGATTATCAGAATTATCAACGAGTGCTGGCCGGCTATCGGCGCAGAGACAATCCGTTATTGGTGCCGGAGACGGGCGGCCCTCGCTTTGCCTCAAACATCTTTTACGCACTCGGCGACTTCGATTCGCTCGGCTATGCGCCGTTCGGGCTGGACAGCCTTGTGGAGGGTGGCAAGGTGCTGGACAGGGCCCAGGCTTTTGCCGACGATTGTCGCCTGCTGGGGCCAGCCATTCCGCTCCTCACGCGTCTGCAAGGTACGGGAAAGCTCCATTCAGCCGTGGAGGAGCAGTATCTGACAGACCGTCTGATTTCCTCGTCCAAGTTCGATGTGCTCGTGCAGTTCGGCAACTTGCATCCGGAATATGGTGGAATTTTTGGCACGCAAACGCCGGGAATGACGGGACGCGCGCTGGTCGCGGAGTTATCACCGGATGAATTCATCGTCATGGGCTTCGATGCACATGTCCAATTCCGGCCCACACGAGGCAGCAAGGAACAGAATGCGCAGTTTCTTTGCGTGGAAGAAGGCACATTCGTAAACGGTGAATGGCGAGCGGACAGAGTGCTCAACGGGGACCAGACGTTTTTCAACGCAAACCTTCCGTCGCAGGGAGCGATTCTGCGCTTGAAGGTGATGGCGTATTAGCAATGTGTTGGGGGCAAATCTTGGAACTGGACCGTTACACCGGTCAGTTTTGCCATTTGCTGACTCTGGGCCGTGGCTGCCCAGGAGTTGGAAGATGGATGGGCGCTCTGCGCCGAAGCAGTTGTGCAAAGAAGGCGAAAACCAAAGCGAGACTCTTAAGCACCGCTCTATTCTATGAGGACCTGCTCATCGGTTCGCAGTTGGAAAGAGCGGCCCTCCCTGACCGGCGAGCGTCACGCCTGTTCTTGGGCCTGCGAGGTCGCCAACAAGAGCGCAACCCGGTACGACAGTCACACCGCATAGGTGGTGATTTTAGGCGGAAACCGATGGTGCTTGTACGACGGTACAGACACCGCTTCAGCGTCTGCTACCTCGCGCAGTTCACCTGTCAATACCGCATGCACTCCTCTGTTTCGCAGCGCTGGTGTCTTCCGGTGCTGGTTGTTATTGCACCTACGGCCCTACGGTGATAGAGTAAACCCAACCTTCACCAACGAGAGAAGCAGATGCGACTCCGATCTTGCTTTCTTCTGATTCTCCTGTCGGGAGCAGGCCACGCTTTAGTAGCAGACGTTCTCTATCGTGTGACGGACCTGGGCACCTTGAGCGGCTATAGCAGCGGTAGGGCGTTAATAATGCCGGGCAAGTAGTTGGGGCTTCTGGTACGGCCAACGGCGCTCCTCATGCCTTTCTCTACAATAACGGCCAGATGATGGATCTGGGTACCTTAGGCGGTTGCTGTAGTAGTGGCTCCGCCACCAACAACGAAGGGCAAGTGACGGGTAGTTCCGCTACGTCCAGCGGCTTTAATCATGCCTTTCTCTACAGCAACGGCCAGATGATGGACCTCAATGATCTGATCGATCCCTCGCTGGGAATAACGTTGACTGAGGCCACAGGGATCAACGATCATGGCCAGATTGTCGCGAATGGCGGCCTCGACGCCTACCTGCTCACGCCGATACCCGAGCCGAGTACCACTGCGCTCAGTTGTGGCGGGAATGCGAATGGATCGATTGGCCTGACGCAGGTGGCTCAATACACGTTGGCCGGACAAGCGGGTGGGAGTATCACGCTCACTTTGGCCAATAGCGGCAGTGCGAATACACCTCAAGCATTGTTATTGGATCCGTCCGGCAAAGCCGTGCTGCGCTTTTCTGCCTCGGAGAGCCCGCAGTCCGTCACCTTAGGATCCACCGGTACCTATCGGATTCTGGTTTTCGGTGGCGCCACGGCGTACAGCTTGGGATTGCAATGCAACTCCGGGATGAACGGGGAAGGCTTTGTCCCACTACCGCCATGCCGGATCGCGGATACGCGTGTGGGCTCCGGCTTCTCCGATCCTTTTTGGCGCCCCCAGCCTGACTGCCCGCTCGAGGCGCACGTTCCCCATCCCATCAAGTTCCTGCGGTATTCCCAGCACGGCTCAAGCCTATTCACTGAATGTCACGGTCGTGCCACCCGCGCCCCTCACCTACTTAAGTATCTGGCCCACCGGCGAGGCCCAGCCGCTGGTCTCCACGCTGAATTCGTTTGACGGCCGGGTCGTGGCCAATGCCGCCATTGTGCCAGCCGGGGCCAATGGCTCGGTCGATGTGTACGCCAGCGACAACACCGATGTAGTCATTGACATCAACGGCTATTTTGATCCTGACATCAGCTCGACGGCAGCCTTCTATCCCGATACGCCCTGCCGCCTTGTGGACACGCGTGGGTACGGCTTTACTGGTCCCTTCGGACCGCCAAACATGGTGTTTGGAGCCACTCGCACGTTCCCGCTGCTGTCGTCTTCCTGCGGGATCGCCTCCACCGCAACGGCCTACTCGCTGAATGCGACGGTGGTCCCGCACGCCGAAGACCTCGATTACCTTTCGTTGTGGCCCGCCGGACAAGCGCAGCCCTTTGTCTCGACCCTGAATTCGTTCGATGGCCGGGTGGTCGCCAATGCCGCCATTGTGCCGGCAGGCAATGATGGCGCAATCAACGCCTTTGTCACCGACAACACGGATATGATCTTCGATCTCAATGGGCATTTTGGTCCCGGTGGCGCGTCCGGCGCCCTGCAGCTGCATCCGGTCTCGCCGTGCCGTGTGGTCGATACTCGTGGCTACGGCTTCTCGGGTGCCTTTGGCCCGCCGAGCCTCACCGGAGGAGCAAGCCGGAGCTTCCCGATTCCGGCCAGTTCCTGTGGCATTCCGTCCAACGCCAAAGCCTATGCACTTAATGTGACCGTGGTGCCTACGGGCTTCTTAGGCTATCTCACCACCTGGCCCACAGGACAGCCACAGCCCTATGTGTCCACTTTGAACTCCTATACCGGAACCGTGGTGGCGAATGCCGCCATTGTCCCAGCCGGAACCGATGGGGCGATCGGTGTGTTTGTGACCGACAAAACCGATCTGATCATCGACATCAACGGCTACCTCGCACCATAAGAAGATCGGTCACATGCTCGCGAAGAAGTCGGCACAGTCATCCTTCATTCAGTTGGGATTACGTGGTCGAGTATCTCTCTGCCGCAGCTTCCGATCCATGGCCCTCTATCTTTCGATGAGGTCATAACTCCTTGTCGATTCCGTCAGATCCAGGAACCCAGCTGCGCGATTTGACCCAGCTATCCTCTGCATGGACGCGCAACGCTTCTTGTGCCCCTTGAAATTGAAGGAGTAACTGTGGCCGGTGATTTGCTCTTCGATTCGTGAGCATTTCTTCCAAGGAGGAAGGCATGCGTGTCTTAGTGACCTGGAGTTCGAAACGTGGCGGGACCGAGGGCATCGGCCAACTCATAGGGGAAGAGCTGAGGACGCGCGGTCTTGAAGTTGTCGCCTCGTCAGTTGAGAGCGTTCACGCCATTGAGTCCTTTGACGCTGTGATCGTGGGCGGTGCTCTCTATGGGAACCGCTGGCCACGCAAGCTACGGAGTTTTGTTAATCACCATCTGAGCCAACTCCGTAAAGTGCCGGTCTGGTTCTTCTCCAGTGGCCCGCTGGATGAATGCGCCGATCGCGAGCCTATTCCGGCAACGAGACCAGTCGCAATCCTGGCCGAACGGATCGGTGCGAAAGGGCATGTCACCTTCGGGGGCCGCTTAGAGCCCAGTGCTAAAGGGTTCCCCGCAAGTGCGATGGCCAAAACGCACAGTGGTGACTGGCGCAATCCTGACCGGATTCGTGCGTGGGCTGCGAATGTGGCGATCGAAATTCCGAAGACAAAACCGGGTAGCTCGAGGGAGTATCCTGCACACTCTTTCTGGCGATGGTTCACTCATGCCGTTGTGGGATGGACGATATGCGCAGCGATGATGATCGCATTGCTGAAGATCACGAATACAACAACAGCGATCGTCATTCATGACCTGATGGCACCGGTGGTCTTTGTCCTCATCGCTTGGCATTACTTCCGTGCGCCCGGCGCTCGCGATCCTTTACCGACGGCGTTTCTCTGGACAGGCATTGTTGCCTTTCTGGATCTGACTATCATTGCGGGTCTTGCGCAGCACAGCTTTGACATGTTTAAGAGCTTTTCCGGCGTGTGGCTGCCGCTCGGACTGATTTTCATGGCGACGTGGGCCGTCGGAGAGGTGATCTCGACGATGCCCGCGACGAAGAACACCGCGAGTGCCGCAGAAGTGGGAGACCAGTGATGCTCCTCGGATCATGGACCGTCATCGTGCCCGCAACAATGACGGCCTACGCAGTCCTGCAGGTTTGCGCAACATTGGTGAGCGGGCTAACCGAACTGCGTTCCCTTCGCAAGCGTGCCGAGGCGGATCTTCCGAATGGCAGTTTTCTCTGTCCTGTCTAGCTCTCCGGAAATCGACGGGTGCGATCAGAAATCCGGACGCGCTGACACCAACTCCCGTTCCAGGAGACGGTTCATTGGATCGTGACCGACAAGGAGGTATACCGTGCACAATCTTCGTCTTTCCCAATCAACATTGGGGATCGTGTTGTTCTTCAGTCTCTTCGCCAGCCACGCTCTCCTGGCAACAGCGTTGAGCTGTGGAAGCCAGTTTAATGGAGAAATCACCTCGGCTAGTCAGGTGGATCAATATACGTACGCCGGGGAGGCAGGTGGGATCATCACGCTCAGTTTTTCTGGCAGTCCATCCCTCTCGCTATTCGATCCATCCGGCACCCAGTTGAGCCTTTCTGGAGGTTACCCGCAGCAAGTAACTTTACCGTTGACCGGTACCTACGTGATTCAGGTCAAGGTAGCCAGTTCCACCCAACCATATAACTACTACTACTTCGGACAACTAGTATGCCGGAACCCGGTATCCCCTGCCATCCCCCTCAGTTGTGGCCAGACCGTCAGCGGAGGCATTGGTTTCACGTCGCAGGTGGTCCAATATGCGTATACCGGGCAGGCGGGCGGGATGATCACGCTCGCTCTGGCCAAAATAGGCGGCCTTGACTCGCCTTCCGCTTCTGCAGTGTTATTTGACCCATCGGGCAAAGAAGTGCTGAGGTTTTCTGACCAACCTCCCATGCCGCAAGTAACCTTAGCATTGAGCGGCACTTATCTGATTCAGGTTACCGGCTACACCTACGACTCCAAAAACCCGTTATACAGCTTGGAAGTGGTATGCCGGAACCCGCTAGAGCCTGCCACACCGCTCAGTTGCGGCGGGATCGTCGGCTCTTTCGGTATTCGTCCGGGGCGGGTGGATCAGTACGCATACGCCGGACACGCGGGCGAGATCATCACACTCACTTGGTCTGACAATAGTCCCTACGCATCTTCGAGGGCAACGCTATTCGATCCATCCGGCAACCAAGTGCTGCTCTTGGGTGGATATGGCGGGCCGGGGCCGTACCACGGAGACCAAGTGACTTTAGCATCGACCGGCGCCTACGTGATCCAAGTGACGGGAGGCAATTATGACTTCTCCGCATCGTACAGTTTGGGCGTGGTATGCCGGAACCCGCTACAACCTGCCACCCCGCTCAGTTGTGGCGGGGTGGCCAATGGATCTGTCCGTACGGCGCAGGTGAATCAATATGCGTTCGCCGGACAGGCGGGTGGAAATATCACGCTCACTTCGACCGACACAGGCAGTTATGGAAGTGCCTATGCATCCCTATTTGATCCGTCCGGCAAAGCAGTCCTAAGCTTTTCTGGGAGCAGCGGCCCGCAGCCAGTCACGTTAGCATGGACTGGCACCTATGTGATTCAGGTCTCCGGTGTCTTTCAACCCGGCAGCTCCACATCCTACACCTTGGGCATGCAGTGTAACTCGGGGATGAACGGGGAGGGCTTTGTCCCAGTGCCGCCGTGCCGGATCGCGGATACGCGTGTAGGCTCCGGCTTCTCCGATCCCTTCGGTGCCCCCAGTCTGACGGCACACTCTACGCGCACGTTCCCCATCCCCTCAGGTTCCTGTGGCATCCCCAGCAGGGCCCAAGCTTACTCGCTCAATGTCACGGTCGTGCCGCCCGCACCTCTCACCTACTTGAGTATCTGGCCCACCGGCGAACTCCAGCCTCTTGTCTCCACGCTGAATTCGTTTGACGGCCGGGTGGTCGCCAATGCTGCCATTGTGCCTGCCGGAGCGAATGGGGCTGTGGATGTATACGCCAGCGACAACACTGATGTAATCCTGGACATCAACGGCTATTTTGATCCCGACATCAGCTCGACGGCAGCCTTCTATCCGGATACGCCTTGCCGTCTGGCAGACACGCGCGGGTACGGCTTTACCGGCTCCTTCGGACCGCCGAGCATGGTGTTTGGAGAGACCCGCACGTTCCCGCTGCTGTCGTCTTCTTGTGGGATCGCCTCGACCGCCGGCGCCTATTCGCTGAATGCGACGGTGGTCCCGCGCGCAGAGGACCTCGATTACCTTTCGTTATGGCCCACCGGGCAAGGGCAACCCGTTGTCTCCACGCTGAATTCGTTTGACGGCCGGGTAGTCGCCAATGCGGCGATTGTGCCGGCAGGCAATGATGGAGCCATCAGCGCCTTTGTCACCGACAACGCGGATCTCATCTTTGATCTTAACGGGCACTTTGGTCCTGGCGGCGCGACAGGAGCCCTGCAACTGCATCCGGTCTCGCCCTGCCGTGTTGTCGATACTCGTGGCTACGGCTTCTCGGGTGCCTTTGGCCCGCCGAGTCTGGCAGCAGGAGCCACCCGGAGTTTCACGATTCCGGGTTCCTGCGGCATTCCGCCCAATGCCAAAGCCTATGCGCTCAACATGACCGTGGTGCCTACGGGATTTTTAGGCTATCTGACGACCTGGCCTACCGGACAGCCACAGCCCTATGTGTCTACCCTGAACTCCTATACCGGAACCGTGTTGGCGAATGCGGCCCTTGTTCCGGCCGGAACCGATGGGGCAATCAGCGTGTTTGTGACCGATAACACCGACCTCATCATTGACATCAACGGCTACTTCGCTCCGTAACCAGATTGCTGCCCAGAAGAGACGACCGCAAGAGAAGAACTCGGAGGAAATAAAAACCATCCCGTATAGCATCCTGCGCAAGCGGTTCGTTGAAACGCGCCACTGGCCCTCCGCCACAGTTTTTCATCCTTTATCTTCGGGTTTGCGAGTTGTCGAAAGAAGATGCGACGCTTTGAAGCACGGGGACAGCAGAGATCTCATGCTCTGTTGCGGATAGATCCTCACAAACGCTGTGCCATCAGTTCTTGATCGGTGTCGTTAGCGCCTCCGCACTGGCCACCCTCATTCCAGACCGCTATGTTGCGCCTTCGATCGGGTTCATTCCTCAATTCGCATGAAGCCCCTAGAGCAGACCATCTGCGCGTTCGAGGAACGCTTGGTTTCCAGAGCTAACGGCGCGTTTTGGTGGACGGCATGGAGTGTTCTGGCTGTGGAAAACTGGACAAACACTTTCTTTTCAATTGGTTACATGGTGGACGGCATGGGGTTCGAACCCACGACCCCCACGTTGCGAACGTGGTGCTCTCCCAACTGAGCTAGCCGCCCACTACCTTCCATAAATATAGCATTTTCGGCGTGCTAGGATGGCTGTTCACGCACGCCGCTTGCTTATGGTTCTTTCCGACGTTGACATCCGCCGCTACATTGAACTGGGGAAAATTCGCGTCCTTCCCGAACTGCCGCCGGAACAGTTTGGGAGCTGCTCCATCGATCTACGGCTCGGCTCGGAATTTAGCATCTTTGAGCATAGCCGCTATCCCTACATCGACGTCCGCGAAAAGGGCGCTATTCAGGACATTATGCGTACCGTGATGGTTAAACCCGGCGAGCCTTTCATTCTGCAGCCGCGCGAATTCGCATTAGCGATTACGGAAGAAGCACTGGAGCTTGATGATGACGTCCTGGGCCGTCTCGAAGGGCGCTCCAGTCTGGGCCGGATCGGAATCATCGTGCACGGCACCGCGGGTCTTTTCGATCCTGGCTGGCGGGGCAAGGCGACCCTGGAGCTGAGTAATTTAGGCATTATGCCGGTCGCCCTCTATCCCGGAATGCGCATCTGCTCTTTCACGTTCGAGCAGCTGTCTTCTCCTGTCTCGGTTCCCTATTACAAGAAGGTCGGCAACAAGTATGCTGGGCAGACCCAGCCGCTAGCGAGTAAACTTATGGCCGAGGTCGACAAAAAAAGCTAGCGTCCTGAAGAACCAAAGCCCCCTTGTCCGCGAATCGACTCTGCTAAGTCGCCCTGTTCCCATTCCACAGGCACGTATTGCGATACCACCACTTGTGCAATCCGGTCGCCGGCGTGAACTTCATATGCAGATCTTCCAAGGTTCAGCAAAATGACTTTGAGTTCGCCTCGATAGCCGGGGTCGATAGTCGCCGGAGAGTTCGGAAGCGTAATAGCGTGCTTCAGAGCGAGGCCGCTACGGGGCCGGACCTGTACTTCGAAACCGGGCGGAATTTCTAGTGCAAGCCCGGTAGGCAGCGCTTGCGGCACGCCTGGCTCGAGCACCGCGCCTTCGATACACCGTACGTCCATTCCCGCGTCTTCTAACGGTCCATGAGCGTATTCGGGCAGGTGAGCATCCGCATGGAGCTTCTTTATTCTGATTCGCATGGCAAACTAGCAATGATACGATTTCATGTCAGGATCTAGTCCTCAACCCAGCCACTCCGCCAAGCGCGTGTTGACCGTTGCGCCGATGCCGCCCGAGAAGCTGGCTTATGCACTAGCACGCTATAGCCGTTCGCCTGACTCCATCAAGGACTCGGTGGAGTGGGTTCGTACTCACGACTCGGCGAAGTTTCTGGAAAGTTTTTACTTTCAATACGGCCACGCCTCCATTGCGGATCTGGGACACGTGACCGTTTGCTTTGAAGGCATTTCCGAGCTTGCGGCAACCGAAATCGAGGATGAACAACTTTGGGACGGGCAGGCAAGGAGTTCGCGCTACCAGGATTTCTCAAAAGGTGGGGTGATCGTTCCTCCGGAGTTGACGGCCGATGAAGTCAGCGTCTACTACGATGCGGCACAGAGTCTTTTACGAGCCTATCAGGTTGTGCAGGAGCGGGCGTCAGCTTACTTACAAAAGGAACTCCCTCAGCCTCCGGAGATGAAGCCGGAGGCATACCGGCGCAATATCGCGGCTCGCGCCTTTGATGTGGCCAGGTACTTGCTTCCCTTTGGAATTCCCACCGGGGTCGGCCAAGTGACGAGCATCCGGACCTTAGAAAAGCAGATTCGCCGGCTCAAGGCCTCCGAGTTTCAGGAATTACGCGAACTTGCGGAAGAGTTATCGGCCGCCTGCGCTGCTTCGCCGCAGTGTATCTGGGAAGATCAGCAGGCTGAGCCCATTGCCCCGACTCTTGCCCGCCACGCCGAGGCCGATGAATATGCCGGGCGGTTGCGAGCCGATTTGACTGAGTGGGCGAGACATCATTTGCCCAAGCCGGTTGGAAGCGCCGTACGTGCGGTGGACCTACTGCAGCCCACCGACCAGCTCGCCGACATATGTGCCACGCTCCTGTTCCCGGTTACTGACCGGCCCTACCGCGAGCTGTACGAAATCGCTTGTGGGTGGCCCGATTCCCGGCGACAGGACCTGATCGGTGTCGCCTTAGGCGCGCGTAGTCGCCGCGACGAACTGCCCCGTCATTTTCGATGTACGCCCTACGTTTTCGAGTTTGTAGCCGACATTGGCGCTTACCGGGACCTGCATCGCCACCGCCGGTGTCAGCAGTTCCGGCAGCACTATACAAACCGTTTAGGGTATGAGACGCCGGAGCTAGTGGGCAAGTGTGGGGCTGAGGGTGTGTATTCGGAAGCCCTGGCCCAGACGACGGCGGCCATAGAAAAGCTTCCCCAGCCGTCAGCTCAGTATCTTCTACCTTTCGCTGCCAGGTCACGGTTTCTGTTCAAAATGGATTTCGCGGAACTGGAGTACATTTCCCGCCTTCGCAGCGGCGTGAAAGGTCACTTCTCCTATCGCAAGATTGCGTGGGAGATGAAGAGGGCGTTGGAACGTTTGGACCCCATCCTTGGATCGCTCGTGGACGCCACGCCCCCTTGGGTGGAAGATCCGCTAAACCGGTGAGGATTAATCCAGGTTCAGCACTTTACGGAAGGTGCCCTTGTCTGCTTCGATTTTCTTCTGAAGCACCATGAGCGCGTAGATAAGCTGTTCTGGTCTGGGCGGGCACCCGGGAACGTAGACATCGACCGGAATCACTTGGTTCACGGGGATGAGCGCGTAATTGTTGAAAACGCCCGTCGAGGTGGCGCAAGCGCCCATCGAAATCACCCACTTGGGTTCGGGCATCTGGCGGTAAAGCGCACGAATGACAGGAGCCATTTTGTTTGAGACCCGTCCGGCGATAATCATCAGATCCGACTGGCGCGGCGAACCACGAAACACCTCGGAACCGAAGCGGGCAGCGTCGTAACGCGCGCCCATCATCGACATCATCTCGATGGCGCAGCAGGCGAGCCCAAAGGTCATCGGCCATAACGAATTCTTACGAGCCCAGTTCAGGGCGCTGTCCAGGGTAGTGGTGATGATGCTCTCTTGTACGTGGGAGGCAAAGTCGTCATCAGCTCGCGCGAAAAGTTCCGGCGGCTGGCTTATTTCGAATTTTTCGGCAGTAACGTCCACATACCGATTATCCCATTTAGCGGGTGAAAGTCATTGTCTCCGGCCTAACATTTGATTGGTAATTGAAGGTTCCGCCTAGAATCTAAAGATACGATGTCCTTGGCTTCTATCGCCTTTCAACGCTGCGGCCACTACGATGAAGCGCTTGAGCGCGCTGCCGCCGAGTGCGGTATAGACCGCGAATACTACGATATTTTTGGGCACAGGCATGAGGTGTCATCGGATGTGCGCCGACGCCTGCTGCAGGCCGTCGGACTGGACGTGTCTTCGCTGGAGTCTCTCGAGCAAGAGCGTGCACGGATGTTTCAGGAGAAGGCCGCGTTCGCGTTTCCAAACACGCTGGTGATCGGCGAATCGGAAAGAAGCGTTCCGATTGGCTTGCCTGCGTCCACCGTCGGAAATCTTTGCTTCGAAATTCAGCTGGAGAGCGGGGGAGCACTCTCTGGAACGCTGGAAGTTTCTCAGCTTAGCGTTCGCCAGGAGATGGTGATGGACGATCAGCGCTGGCGTGCATATGACCTCCCGCTTCCGGCAGAAACGCCGCTGGGCTACCACGCTCTGAAAGCAACCCTGGATGGCCGCGTGTTAGGCGAAACGCGCCTGACCGTTTGTCCCGATCGAGCTTATGTTCCCGAATACCTGGAACATGGCGGACGCGCTGCTGGTTTCAACGTCACTCTTTACGGACTTCGATCCAGCCGCAACTGGGGCTGCGGCGATTTCACCGATCTGAAGGGCCTTATCGATTGGGCTTCCCATGACGTGGGATTTAGCTTCATCGGCTTGAATCCGCTCCACGCCTTGCACAATCGGATTCCTTACAACCAGAGCCCTTATCTCCCTCTCTCGATTTTCTATAAGAACTTTATCTATATTGATGTGCAGAATATTCCGGAGTGGGAACGGTCCCGGTGCGCTCAGCGACTGTTCGCTTCGCCAAGAATTCAAGAAAAAATCGGTAGGCTGCGCGAAGCAGAGTTCGTCGCATACCAAGAGGTGGCATCGCTAAAAAAGCGCTTCCTGAAGGTGCTGTTCCGAGAGTTCGAGCGCATCCCAAAGAGTGGGGCGCGCGTGGAGGCTTTTTCAGAATATCGCAAGAAAGAGGGCGGGCTGCTCCATCGGTTTGCTCTTTATTGTGCTCTCGACGAGGTGCTTCATAAGCAAGACCGCAATCGCTGGACTTGGCGCGATTGGCCTGAAGACTACCAGCGGCCGGACTCGGAGGCTTGTAAAAAGTTCGCCGAGGAGCACCCACGGCTGGTACGGTTCTATAAATACATTCAATTCGTTATTGACGAGCAGCTCTCTAGCGCGCAGAACTATGCAAAGGAGCAGGGTCTGCCCATCGGTCTGTATCATGATCTTGCATTAGCCACCGATAGCTGCGGTTCCGACTTATGGGCGTACCGGGATTTTTATGTGAATGGATGTCGTGTCGGAGCGCCACCGGACGATTTTTCACCGAACGGCCAGGATTGGGCCTTTCCTCCACCAAATACCCGAACGCACCGCGATAATGCTTACCAACTGTATCGGGAGAGCATCCGCAAAATAGTGTCTCACGGTGGAGCGTTACGAATCGATCACGTGATGCGCCTGATCCGCCTGTTCTGGATACCGGATGGGGTGGAAGCTGCGCAAGGGATTTATGTCCGTGATAATGCGGAAGATCTGCTTCATATATTGGCGCTGGAGTCGGTTCGTAACCGGAACATTATTGTCGGCGAGGATCTAGGCACGGTGACGGACGAGATGCGCGAGATGTTTTCCCGATTTCGCATCCTCAGCTACCGCCTTTTCTATTTCGAACGTTACCGGGACGGCGATTTCAAGCCGAGTTGGGAGTATCCGAGGCAGGCGTTGGTGTCGTCGTCTACCCACGATTTGCCGACGCTGGCGGGCTTCTGGAAGGGGCGCGATATTGAAGCGCGAAGAGCGGCTGGTCTGGTGGATGAGAACGGCTACCGTAATCAGTGGGAAGACCGCAACCGCGAGAAACAACGCATGCTTGACCGGTTGCACGCCGAACATTTATTACCGGATTGGTACGCCCGAGAGACAAAACACGTTCCGGACGTAGACGGGGACCTGCACAATGCCATCATTGGCTTCCTTGCTCAAGTGCAGTCGATGTTGCTGCTCCTCAATCAGGAAGACCTTACGATGGAGAGCGAACAACAGAATCTGCCTGGCAGTACGGCGCAGTATCCCAACTGGCAGCGCAAGATGAGGGGGGCGATTGAAGATCTGCGCTCTCCCGCTTGGCAGGGCCATGCCGATATGTTCCGACATCAGTTGCAACGGACAGGGCGCAGGCGCTAGCTTAGCCCAGCGTATCCAAGCGAGCCCGAAATGATTACCCGCCCACAGCAACCGGCAGTGCGATTTCTTCTTCCGCCTCCACCAGGAATGGCTTCGTTTTGGGTTTCCGTTCCGCGACGTGCAACCCGTGGAGGTTTCGGTAGGTCTCGCTCGTGTTCCAAAGCTCTTCGTGCGTGCCGACGGCCTCGATGCCACCCTCAGAGAAAACAACCACCACGTCGGCTTTCCGAACGGTTGAGAGCCGATGGGCAATGATAAAGCAGGTCCGGCCCTCCGTTACCTTCTCCATGGCTACCTGGATCAGCCGTTCGCTTTCATTGTCCAAGTGACTGGTTGCTTCGTCGAGGATTAGAATTTTGGGATCGCGCACAATGGCCCGCGCAATTCCGATACGCTGGCGCTCGCCGCCGGAGAGCTTAAAGCCGCGTTCGCCGACCTCCGTGTCGTAACCTTGTTCACAACGCAGGATAAATTCGTGCGCTTGCGCCATGCGGGCGGCCCGCTCCACTTCTGCGGGGGTAATGCCATCCAGGCCGTAGCCAATGTTTTCCAGGATGGTACGGGAGAAGAGGTCCACTTCCTGCGGTACGACCGCGATCTGCTCCCGAAGGCTCTCCTGGGTGACGTTCCGGATATCCTGCCCATCGATCAGGATGCTGCCCTCTTGCGGATCATAGAGTCGCTGCATCAGGTTCATGAGCGTGCTCTTGCCAGAGCCGCTCGCGCCAATCAATGCGACTGTGGAGCCGGCGGGAACCGTGAAGTTGACGTCCTTTAGCGTCCAGCGCTCGTTGGATCCATATCGGAAAGATAAATTCCGGAACTCCACGGAATGGTCGCGTGCCGGTAACGCCTGGGCTCCATGTGCGTTAGAAACATTCCGTCCTTCCTCCAGTATTTCGAATAGCTTTTCCACGCGCGACAGGTTTCTTCGCAACTTCGGCAAGATGATCGCCAGCTGAGAGATGGGTCCGTACACCATGTCCTGCAGGGCGATGAACAGCACATAATCTCCCACCGTGCATTTTCGTGTAAGCACCAGGTAACCGCCAAAAGCAATTACACCGACACGGCCGGCGGTGGAAATGCAAGCCTGCACGTTCTCAATAACGGCCCAAAGCCGTTCGCCACCAAACTGGCTGCTGCGTGCCTTGCCTAGCAGACTCATCTGCGTGCGCGCTTCGTGCCGCTCCCGCGCAAATTTCTTCACGATCCGGGAATTGCTGGCAATATCGTAGGATTCCTTGCTCACAGTCTCAAAGGCTTGGCTAACCTCGAGTTCCCGCTCTTGCATCCGCCCGCTCAACCGGTTGGCGGCGAGTAAGTAGACCGGGAGGGGCAGAAAGACCATCAGCGCAATCCATGGATTCTTGAGGAGGAGCGCGGTAAGCCCTCCGATCACGACCAGCAGTGGCGGGACCAGGTTTTGCCCAAAGATTTCATAGAGCACCACCATAATGGCCGTTGCGCCCCGGTCGAGTGCTCCGACGATCTCGCCGGTATTGACACTCCCGTGATATGCCGTATCCAAATACAGGAAGTTGGTAAACGCTGCATTCTTTACCTCGTCCTCAATGCGGGCAACCGTGCAAAATAGCCGGTAGTTGTAGAAGGACCGCAGCAGCCGGGTTGACGCAGTGGCAACGAAAATTCCGGCGGCGGCAGCCACGAGCATGTATACCGATCCTGTCCCTGGTGATTTCAAGGAACGCAGAATTCTGTCGATGATCCCCTGGGTCAGGAAGGGGACGGCGAGGTCGAGACTTGCCGCAACCGTAATAAGGCCCGCAAGCATGGCCAGGGCCCCACGGCGTTTTGCGAGCAGTGCCAGAACTTTCCAGCAGAGTTGGTTCGTGCCGCGACGGGGTTGGAGGGGATTATTTCGGCGTAAATCTGCCATAGACAATATCAGAAGTGTCCTAGGTATACACCTATTCTCAGAAAAAAGTGTAAAATTTACTGCTTTTAATTTCTAGACAGGAAAGATTTACATCCGCTGCTCAAAAAATAGCTCGAAATCAACCTCGGGCGAGAACAATCTTCTTTACAAAAGCCATGCCAACCAACCCATTTAGCCTCGAAATGCCCTACCGGGATCTTGGCCGCACCGGCGAACGAGTCTCCGCTATCGGATTAGGCGGCTTTCATTTGGGAAAGCCCGATGTCAGCGATTCCGAGGCCGCCCGGATTATCCATGCCGCAGTGGAGCGAGGGATAAATTTCCTAGATAACTCCTGGGACTATAACGACGGGGAAAGCGAACGCCGGATGGGAAACGCCATTCAGGGCATTCGCGACCGCGTGTTCGTGATGACGAAGTTCGATGGACGCACAAAGGCTTCCGCTCTGCAGCAGCTGGATGACTCTCTCCGGAGGCTTAAAATCGACTGCATTGATTTATGGCAATTCCATGAGAACAATCGGCTGGAAGACCCGGACCGCTTCTTTGCGCAAGACGGGGCTGTCGAGGCTGTTGTAGCGGCCAGGCAGTCTGGAAAGATCCGGTATGTAGGATTCACGGGCCATAAGGACCCTGTTGTACATGTCCGGATGCTGGAAACTGCCGATCTGCGGGGTTTCCGCTTTGATACCGTGCAGATGCCTTTGAACGTTATGGACGCCCATTTCCGGAGTTTTGAGAAGCATGTCTTGCCGCTGCTGGTGAAAAAAGGGATAGGCGTGTTGGGAATGAAGTCGATGGGGGATAAGCAGATTCTTAAGTCAAAGGTTGTTACCCCGCTGGAGTGCCTGTGTTATGCGCTCAGCTTGCCAACTTCGGTCGTGATCACCGGCATAGACTCAATGATGTTTCTGGAGCAGGCCTTTGAGGCGGTACAGAAGTACAAATCCTGGACTTCGTCGGATATTCAAGCACTCTTGGCACGGACTAGGGACGCAGCTTCGAACGGGGAATTCGAACCATTTAAAACCACCGAAGGTTTCGACGCCACCGCATTTCATCCCGAGTGGCTCGGCAATCAAATGGTCGCTTAGCGGAACTGTGATATATAGAACGCACGCAACGAATTCAACGGATTCTATGTTCTCACCCAGTCTCATCAAATCTATCCGAATCGGCATCAACCTGTTCTTTTTAGCCCTCCTGCTGAACGTGGGGTTCGCGCGAGCCGCACAAGCTGCGGGAGCCAGTACATCTCCTGTCGGTACGTGGAAAATGGAATCGGAAACTCCCGACGGGGAACCAATTCCGTGGACGTTGACGATATCCAAGAGAGAAGGGAACTGGGAAGCGATCGTCGTCGGCGCTCCCGATGCCAAGTCCATGCCAGCCAGCGACCTCAAGGTCTCCGGTAACAAGGTGCATTTCAGAACGATGTACCAAGGCGACCCGTATGACATCGACCTTACTTTAGAGTCCGGCAGGTTCACAGGGACCTGGAGCGGTCAGAGTGGCACGGGGAAAACGACCGGCAGACGATCCCCATGAGCCGCCGTCTGCGGGCCGCTCGGATGAATCTTACGTTCTAGATTCCCACTTGTCCCTATGCTTGTGGGGTGCCTTGATCGTGCGACCCCCCGTGCTGTTTCAGCTTATGCTTCTTCCCCGACTGATTTTTGTGCGGCTGCTGCCCCTGCTGCGTGTCGGGGTTGCTTTGTGGCGTGCCCTGTTCTTTAGGGACGGTCGATGTATCAGGATGTCCTGCTTTGCCGGACGGAACTGATGGCGCGAGATCGGGACTTTGTTGCCCTGTCCCCTGCTGCTGGGTGTCGGGGCTGCGTTGCGCCAAGGTCATGGCCGGGGTAGCCAAAAATGTAGACACCAAAAATACCGTGCTTGCCAGTTTCATATTGCCGCTCCTATGCGCGACCAAGGATCCATCAAGGATATATATGTCTGAATCGAACCCGGGTAATTTCGTTTCCTCTCAAGTACACACCAATCAGCCATTACTCCACCGGCCGGCGAACAATGCTAAGAACGCAGTGAGGCATGCGCGAGCCGTTTGGGGCTGTGCGTTCCTGCTATGTGCCGCAGCTTCGCTGAGCCACGCTGCGGACCTAACCGTCGTGCTGGATGGCCGTTCGTCGGGGCGTATCTTCGATGGTATTGGTGCGGTAAGCGCCGGTGCTTCTTCCCGGCTCCTGATCGATTACCAGGAGCCGTATCGCAGCCAGATTCTGGATTATCTTTTTAAGCCGAACTATGGGGCTTCCCTGCAGCATTTGAAGGTCGAGATCGGGGCGGATGTAAACTCGACGGACGGTTCTGAGCCAAGCCACGAGCGTACGAGAAACGACCGCAGCTTCGATCGAGGATATGAATGGTGGCTGATGGAAGAGGCCCACCGGCGCAATCCGAACATCATTCTGGATATTCTGCCCTGGGGAGCCCCGGGCTGGGTCGGGAGCGGCCGTTTCTACTCACCCGATATGGCGAACTACGTGGCCGATTTTATCGAGGGCGCCAAGAAGTATCACGGTCTTGAGATTTCGTATGCCGGCATTTGGAATGAAAAGCAGTACGACCCGTTGTATGTGGAACAGCTTCGTCATGTGCTGTCCGGCCGGGGCCTAAACACAAAGGTTGTCTGTTGCGACGAATATCCGGGGGAGCACCAGTGGCACATGGCGATGGCGATGCGCAACGACTCAGCCCTCGCTTCTTCCATCGACATCCTTTCCGTGCATTATCCGCAAACGGAAGACGGAGCAATTACGACCACTCACGAGGCGAAAGCTGTCGGCAAGCCTCTCTGGTCCAGTGAGGATCAGCCTAACACCGGCAGCGGCCCGATTGTTTCGCGCGATTGGAAGATTGGCGGCCGCATTCTTGCCAAGCTCTACAACCGCAACTATTTAGAGGGGGCGCTCACAAAAACCGAGATATGGAGCCCTGTTACTTCTTATTACGACAATCTTGCCGCGCCGAATTCCGGCCTCATGTATGCAAATACGCCCTGGTCCGGATACTATAACGTGCAGGGTGCTATCTGGGCAACCGCGCACACAACGCAATTTGCGCAGCCTGGATGGCAGTATCTGGATTCCAGCAGCGGCTTCCTTCCCGGAGGCGGCAGCTATGTCGCGCTGAAAGCACCGAAGGACGGGGACTGGAGTGTCGTGCTGGAGACCATCGATGCAAAGCAGCCCCAGGCGATGCGGTTTACCATTTCGGGCACGCTGTCGGTCGCGACGGTTCACGTTTGGCAGACCAACTCGGGGAAAACATTTGAACACATCACGGATTTGAAGCCGGACCACGGAGCTATCGAGTTTTCGTTCGAGCCCGATTCCGTGTATTCGTTAACCACCACAACGGGTCAGGAAAAGGGTCAAGCGCAGCCTCCCGAGAATAAACCCTTTCCCTTGCCTTACAGCGAGGATTTCGAGCGAACTGAAGTCGATCACGCGCCGAA
>Ga0308175_100000549_pt1 | contig 25547 bp, 27 predicted proteins | sample PhyCR1_3_FD_203893 | JGI IMG/M metagenome (GOLD analysis project Ga0308175, IMG submission 203893) | Soil microbial communities from UC Gill Tract Community Farm, Albany, California, United States - DLSLS.C.R1 | ecosystem: Environmental > Terrestrial > Soil > Agricultural land | place: USA...
CCACCTGACACAGGAAGTCTCCACGAAGGAAAATCACAAGGGCGATGTATTCAAAGCGACATTGGCAGCACCGTTAGTGGCCAACGGCATCGTAGTGGCAAAAGCCGGTGCCTCCGTTCTTGGACGCGTCGTGGATGCCAGGAGTGCAAGGCTGTTCCGAGGCGGCTCCAACCTCAATCTTGAGCTGACCGATGTACAAACGGACAGCGGACGTCACCTGAAGCTAAAGACTAGGCAGTGGTATGAGACCGGATCTCACAGCAGATTGGCAAAAGCCGCTATTGTTCCGGGCGAAGCAGCGAAAAAAGCTGTTTCGGGTGTGGTCTCCGCGGCGAAACCGGACGGCGAAGGCTCGGATTCTTCTGAGCGTACTGTTACCGCAAAGACGGATGATCCGGGAGAAAGGAACGAGAAGAAGAAAAGTAGTGTCGTTGTTCCGGCTGGCAGCGAGATCGTATTTCGCTTGCTCGAGCCGATCGCAGTAACCGGAAACTTGGAAGGCCGTCCCTGAATTATGAGATCATCCGCACCGAATCGGGCCTCTCTTCTGTGAGTACACCCGCGCCCTCAAGCTCAGAACCGGTAGTCATAGAGCTCCCCGCCACTCCTCGGGATCCCGCAAGGAAAGTAACGGGAACGATCTCCGAAATCGCGGGCAAACGCTTGACCTTCAGCTCGCCCGAGGGAATCGCAGCGACCGCATCCATTAGGGTGCAGGGGAAACATCTACTGTTTCTCGGCAATGTCGTCGAATCCACCTGCGGCAAGGACGGACAATGGTCTGTTCAGATGATGGTTAAAAGCAAGTTCATGATTTTCTGATGACTTTCGCTAGCTGACCTCGAAAATGGCCTCAATTTCCACGGTGATGTTGCCGGGAAGGTGAGCCCCGATGGCCGAGCGAGCATGTCTTCCGTTCTCACCGAAGACCTCAACAAGCAGGTCCGAGCAGCCATTAATCACTTGCGGCTGTTTCCCGAAATCTGGTGCGCCGTTTACCAGTCCCAGCAGTTTGACGACTCGACGTACGCGCGACAGATCCCCGTCCAGGTGTCCCTTTGCCGCTGCGAGCAGTTGAATTCCGACGAGCCGCGCATGCTGGTAGGCCTCCTCGACCGTTACGGTCTTGCCGACTACGCCCGTCTTAAGTTCATTCGCACCGAACCTGGGTCCCTGTCCGGAGAGGAAGAGCAAATCTCCGGTACGCACCGCAGGTACATAGTTCGCCATCGGCGTAGGTACATCGGGTAAGGTGATTCCTAAGGCAGCCAGTCTTTCTTCAATCTTGTTCACCCTCTGAGATTGGCATATGAAGTTTTTTCGAGGTGCGAGACAGCGCTGAATCGTTCTGAACAAATGTCACGAATGATTCGTCTTTAAGAAAGCCAACGAATTTCCTTCCGGTCTTCTCTCGATGATTCACACCACCCAGGCTACGGGCATTTCAATTCCGAGCGAGTCGCCCGCTCCTCTCGTGCTACGCGCTGGCTTTTGGTTCTCGATCGTTGTTGCCGTTGCAGTCGTGATCCGTCGCGTGATTGCATTGGCCAATCCCGCACAGTCACCCGCAGGGCCGACTGCCGGACTTGATCTCGCGTTTGCCCACCATTCCGTCCTTACGCTCGCGCATATCATTCCCGCCTTGTTCTTCGTACTCCTTGCGCCGATTCTCATTCTCTGGAGACGGGCTTGGCCCGCATGGGCAGACCTGGTGTTCTATCCGCTCGGCGCTGTTGTCGGGCTTACTGCATATGCCATGTCTGCTTACGCAATCGGAGGCTGGACGGAACGTTCGGCCGTTTTGGTATTCGACTCGATTTTTCTTTTTTCACTCTGGGAGGCATGGCATTTCAAACATCTCGGAGACGCCGCTCGCGAGCGCCGGTGGCTTCTCCGCGCCGTGGTGGTCTTACTTGGTATCGCAACCACCCGGCCTGTGATGGGCGGCTTCTTTGCGACGAGCCGGCTCACTCACCTCGAGCCGCAGCAGTTCTTTGGAATTGCGTTTTGGATCGGGTTCTCGATCAACGTCATTATCGTTGAGTTGTGGCTTCGGCGGAGGCATCTGGTCCGGACCTGATTCCGTCGCTCGGTGCCGAAGAATCACGAACGAAGTTGCGTGATAGCTTGACCTTTAGCGTATGGCACAGATCCTTCCCACTCCGAAGACATATGACGTGGTGATTGTGGGGTCGGGCGCAGGTGGTGGTGTCGCGGCCGATGTCTTATCAAGAGCCGGCGCCAAGATCTGCATGCTCGAAGCCGGTGACTGGTACGACTGCACCCGCGACGCAAAGATGTTTGAGTGGCCGTATGATGTCCCGCATCGCGGCGCGGCTACGAAAGCCAAGCCTCTCGGGTACTTCGATGCGACTCCGGTCGGCGGCTGGCAAGTTCCGGGGGAACCGTACACGAATGCACCCGGATCCGACTGGTGGTGGTGGCGCGCTCGCATGCTGGGCGGCAGAACGAATCACTACGGACGCATCTCGCTGCGCATGGGACCGTATGACTTCAAACCGTACAGCAGGGATGGCAAGGGATTCGACTGGCCCATCTCATACGAAGAGCTTGCGCCCTACTACGACAAAGCAGAGGAGTTGATCGGGGTTTTCGGAAGCGCCGAGGGGATGGAGAATGCGCCGGACGGCCGCTTCCTGCCGCCGCCCGCCCCGCGCGGTTACGAAAGGATCATCAAGTCCGCGAGCGACAAGCTGAATATTCCCTGCATACCGTCGCGACTCGCAATTCTAACGCGCCCGCATAAAGGGCGTCCAGCGTGCCACTATTGTGCCCAATGCGGCCGCGCTTGCGGCGTAAACGCGAACTTCAACTCGCCGGGAGTACACATATTTCCGGCACAAAAGACCGGGAATCTCGAGGTGCGCACGAACGCGATGGCCCGCGAGGTTCTGGTCGGCCGCGATGGCCTTGCAACCGGCGTTTCGTACGTCGACAAGAAAACCCGGAAAGAAGTTGAAGTTCGCGGCAAGGTAATCGTCCTTGCTGCGAGTTGCTGTGAGACGGCGCGGATCCTTCTGAATTCGAAGAGCAGTTTATTTCCGAACGGCATTGCAAACTCCTCGGGTCTTGTCGGCCGCTACATCATGGACACGGTTGGTTCCTCTGTCAGCGGGTATCTGCCGGTGCTTCAAGACCTGCCGGCGCACAACGAAGACGGGGTCGGCGGGATGCACCTTTATATGCCCTGGTGGCTGTACAAAGAGCAGAAAGCCGGGAAACTTCCATTCGCCCGTGGATATCACATCGAACTCGGCGGCGGCCGCCGTCAACCGGGCGTAGGCTTCATGGGCGCCTACGCAAATCGTTTCCTCGGCGGCGGTTACGGAATCGAACTGAAGAAAGGGCTGCGGCGGCTCTATGGCGGCGAGGTTCATTTTGCAGGACGTGGTGAAATGATTCCCAACGCGGACAGCTACTGCGAAATCGATCCGAACGTTGTGGACCAGTGGGGCATTCCAGTTTTGCGGTTTCACTTCCGATGGAGCCAGGATGAGATTCTTCAGGCCAAGCACATGCAGGAGACGTTCCGCGAGTACATCGAGGCCATGGGCGGGATCGTCACGCAGAGTACGGGAGCGGAGGCAAACTGGGGTATCGAACATGGCGGCGAAGTGAAACACGAGGTAGGCGCCACTCGCATGGGAAACGATCCTAAGACATCTGTCCTGAACTCACACTGCCAAGCCTGGGACGTCAAGAATCTCTTTGTGACCGATGCTGCGCCGTTTGTGAGCAATGCGGACAAGAACCCGACGTTAACCATCACCGCCCTGGGTTGGCGTACATCGGATTACATCGTGGAACAAGTGAAAGCGCGGAATGTCCCGGGGTGAGGTGAGCGGTGACCTGACGCAAAGGTCGTTGCGTTTCGCTTGCCAGACAGGTTGCACTCGTTGCTGCCGGGTGAAGGGTTTTGTTTATCTGAGCGAGGCAGACCTGGTGAGGGCTGCTGAATACGTCGGTCTAACGCCCGCAGAGTTCGAACGGAGGTATGTCATCCGATACCGTACGCTGCTTCGTCTCCGGAGAACCGAAAACAGCGAGTGTCACTTCCTCAGCGAGAGCGGATGCTCGATTCATCCAGCTAAACCAACTCAGTGCCGGCTTTATCCGTTCTGGCCTGAACTGGTCGAGGACCGGGAAACCTGGGAAGAGGAGCGAGCGGTTTGTCCTGGAATCGGAAAGGGTGATCTCATCCAGATCGGTTCCGCCTGTGAGATAGCTCACGAGATGAAGGACGCTTATCCGACGATGTACCGCTAGCTGGCGTCCCAGGTACCTCCGGTAGTCCCAGGACTGCGGCGGCTCTGGCTCCGAGTCTCTTGTTCGGAGGCGTTGACCGAGTACCTAAGTGTATGAAAAGTAAAGTGAGACACCCTCCCGGGCGCGGTGGTATAGTGCGGGAGAACGCTTTGCGTCCCACCAGGATGTAAAGGCGCGGAAAGCTAGGGAGAAAGCCTTTCTCCTCCTACACATGCAGACGGAACAACTAGAAAAGCAAAACTGGATGAGCCTTTCCGGCAAGATTCTGGAAGGCGGGTTCGAGCTTAAAGACCTGATCGAGGCAGACGAGACTCGAGCTCTCTTCCGGGTGCGAGTCCTTGGGGATCGGGAGCTGGTCGCGACTGCCTTATTTCGCCGTGCCGACCTGACGGGCGCCGACCGTCAGGTAGAACTCTGGCAAACGGTGCGCGAGCTTCGCGACCCTCATCTGAACAGCCCTCTCGGGTGTGGAACCGCGGACTTAAATGGAAGTCGTACCGTGTACGTCGTTTTGCGGCAACCCGACGAGTCGCTCGCCGGCGTTCTTCGCGAGCGGCCGTTGACACCGGCCGAGATGAAGGACGCGCTGTTAAACATTGCGAAAGCGCTTGAAGTTCTGCACGTGAATGGACTGGTTCACGGCAACTTGTCGCCTGCGAACGTGGTGGCGATTGGAGACAGCATCCGGCTGTCGGGAGAAGGAGTACGGATTGCGGGCAGGCCGCCAGCGTTCGAGTTGAAGCCCGCAAGTTATCTTGCGCCCGAAAGTAGCGGAACGAATCTCACTCCCGAATCCGACGTCTGGTGCTTAGGCGCAACTGTGTTCGAGACCCTCAGCCAGAAGCCCTGGGCGGAAACGGAACGAGAGAAGATCGAGGCTTTGCCTGAACCTTTCGCAACCATCGCTCTTCGTTGTCTGGCGCCTGAGCCAGCTGAACGATGCCATCTGCCTGAGGCTGTGGCCCTCGCGCGCGGAGAGATTAAGCCGTCCCCTCGGCCGAAGCCCGTCCCTGCACCTCGGCCCGCGGCAGTTGTATTGCCCATCAATGAAAGACAACCGCAGGAAAGACAAGGCCCGGAAACACCACCTCAGGGCAAGCAACCCCAGGAAAAACCAAGCGAGCCGAAGGAGACTACGGCTTCAGGGCTGAATGGGCCGGTTCCGGATCCCGCAGCATCCCAGCCAAAGGTCGAGGCTGGCACCCCACGGCCCGAAGAACCCAAGGTGCAGGCGCAAGCCGCATCCGCCGCATCTGCCTCAGCTGTCGCGCCTGTCGCGTCTCCAGCGCCCAATGGTACTGCAAAGCGAGAGTCGTCCCCAGTCGCGAAGGCCGGTCAGGAACAACCGGTGGGCTCTCGACCTCCGGAGCGAAAGACCGCGGCCGTGCCCATTCCGCCGTCCGAGTCCAAAGTAAAGCCGATCAACCATGGACCGGCTCCCACCCCGTTCCCTTCGAAGCCTCTCCGCCAAAGTGCAGGGCCCATGCGGGAAGATGCTGGTTCGGAAGAGCGGTCTTCGAAGGTGTGGATCTGGGCGGGAATCGCGGTGCTCGCCGTGTTGCTGTTGATCTGGGCGCTTCGACCGAAGCACTCAACGCGCGTCGTTGCAGGACCTGCTGCGCCCACGGCTGCTTCCACAACGGCGCATACCCGTCCTGGCGGCAACGCATGGGAAACCAAAACGATTCAACCGGACGGCACTGCATCGAGTTCACAGCCGGCTTCGGAGAGCAGGGCTCCTCGTGCAGGTGCGGCGGCAGCCCATGCGACGCCTTCAAATTCAGTGACAAAACCCCAGGCGCAAACGGCAGCGACGACGCCCGAGGGAGAAACTGGAAGTAAGGCAGAAGGCTCGCCCGTGAAAGGCAACGTGTGGCGAACAGTGCTCTATACGTACAACCGCCAGTCTCTTGCAGATGAAAAAGCCAAGGCTCTGAACGAGCAATACGCGGATCTGCACGCTGACGTTTTCTCGCCATCGGGCAGAGCGCCTTACCTGGTCTGCGCCGGAGGACGGATGAGCAGAGAAGATGCCGTTCAGATGCGGAAGCGAGTGATCGGCCTCGGGATGCCGCACGATTCGTATATTCAAAACTTCAAGCACTAACTAGCAAGTCGCTTTTACGAGACATCGGAGCGGGTCAGTCCGATTCACCTCCGATGAGAGGGCATGCTGACTCCCACTTACTCTGAATGATCATTGCGTCTACGCGGCCACACACGGACTTACTGTTGCCTTACCTGTTCCGACATCTAACGACGAGCGAGGAGAGAGACGCTTTCGTCTTCTCCCCGCCCCCGAAGGCTCTCGGGAGAGAACGGTTACGCGGAACTGCTGGAAGTGTTTATATTTCCGTTCACACCATTGGGGAAGAACCCGCCGGACGTGGCATTTGCTGCATTCCCGTACGCTAAGTAGAGTACTTGGCCAGGTGTACGAACAACCGAGAGCCCTGTCGTTGCATCCACTGAGATAAATTTTTGACCTGATGGCGGTGGAATGATATCCACTCCGTCCAGGGTTGTGGTCGCGATATTCAGACGAGCAACCTGAAGGCGTATGTTTCCGACGTGTTCTGCTTCCGCCGCAAGAATGCGGGCGGCTGTTCCAATGTACGGGCTGTTAGCGACAAAGGGAAGAGCAGCGGCACCTCCGTATGCGGAAACACCTATATCTTCGAATACGCGCGCCAACGTGAGGAACTGAACTACATTGGCAAATCCGATTCCGAGCGCACCCAGGTTAATGGCCGGCTTGGCGACTGGCATTACGCCAGCTGCACTCAACGCGTCGCGCAGAAGCTTTACGTGCGCACGTTCGTCCTGCCCTATTTCCATTGCAACCTGGCCTGTGAAGACGAGGTTATTCGAGAAATTGACCTGGTTGCCCCCGGTTGTCGGCCCTCCATTACCGCTTCCTGTAATGCCGATGCCAACTTGGTCGATGGTTTGCCCCATGGTGGCAACCGTGTAGAACTCGGCCTCGAGATATTCCAGATTGAGTGCAAATTGCAGCACGTCAACAACGGTCAACGAAGTGGATTGTGCCTCCATCTTTCCCGATGTGGCGATCGCCACTCCAGCTGCGGAACTAGCAATCCCCAAAGTCTTCAGCAAACTCCGCCGGTTCGGCGTCGCTGACAGGATTTCTGGTAGTAAGTTTTTCGTTTTCAAGTTTCCCTCCCTTTCACTTCTCTGTTTTGAATGTTGGCGGCCAGTTGTGTTCTACCGGGCGTTTCTGCGCCGGTACATCCAAAGCGCTAGCCCACCAAATGCCGGCCCGATCAGAGCCAGTGTTCCCGGCTCTGGCGCCGCAGCGGCATTGCCCGGTCCGGTGATGTTTAGCGTGTAATTGCCTGTGCGAAGATTGCCTTGCACGTCTGAGAAGGTCGTGCCCGACCCGAAATCTATGAATCCGTCAGAGAGATTGGTCGCAGTGGGAGACTGCTGTACTAGAAAGTCAGATAAAGCGATGATGTAAGTTCCGGCAGAAAGCGTTGCAGTTCTGATATAGGCATCACCAACTAACCCTGTTGTGGAGTCGGTTGACCCAATCGGAGAAGGGAAAACCTGACCTGCCACGTAATTACCCGTGCCGTTGTAAAGAACGAGCGACGGCATGAACCCGCCCTTTACAGCGGTTGTCCCGTTGGCGTTCGCGCCGCCTCCGTATGAGGTGGTGAAGATCGTTAGCTGAGCTGCCGAGCTAAGCGAGAAGCTGGATTCGAGGGCGACGCCCTGATTCACGAGCGTTCCGCCGGTTGTCAGCGAGCCCGTCAAGGTGCCGAGGTTCGAAGTTGTTATCGTAACGGCCCTCAGTGTTCCTGTTGATAAAAACCCAAGAAGGAGGGCAGTAAAGCCGAGGCCTAAGAATGTTTTTTTCATGCGTACTCCGGTATATGCGTGCTATGTCCCGCGAAGCGGTCCTATCCCGATATACGGTGTGAATCGGGAATCGGATGAGTCTGGGGAGAGATCTCGTTGAAGGTGGTAGGGCAGGACTAAATCCGGTTTTGCCGCGATCAAACATTGAATGACTTTGAGGAGGGAAGCGTCTAGAGAGAGGCAAATGAGCGATCTCTCTAGCGAACTTGCTCTGGTTGAGCGACTTCGCAATCGTGATCCGGAAGCCCTGGAGGCTGCCTACGATCGCTATTCTGCCGTGGTCTATTCTGTTTTCTTAAGGATTACTCGCGATCAGAGTGCAGCGGAAGACCTGGTTCAGGAGTTATTCATCCGTGTCTGGACCCACATAAGCAGCTTCGATCCGTCCAAAGCTGCCCTGAGCGTCTGGATTTTGTCGATCGCCCGAAATTTGGGGATCGATTATGTACGGTCGGCCCAGGCACGTTTCTCCGCCCAGCTTCAGCCTATGGAGCACGCGGATAGAGCTGATAGGAAAGCCCGCATCGAACCCGAGCTCGTCATCCACCGAGGCAGAACTGTCAGGGCGGCGTTCGAGACTTTAAACTTAAAGCAACGTCGAGTATTGGAACTCGCTTATTTTCAGGGTTTATCGCAAACTGAAATTGCGAGCCATTTACAGGAGCCGTTGGGAACCGTGAAGAGCTGGATGCGATCTGCGCTTCATTGCCTGCGTGCGACGGTCAGCGGAGGCGATGCGAAATGACGCACTCCGAAATGGACGAACTCTACGAGCTGTTCGTGCTTCGCACACTGGAACGGGAAGAGGCGTCCGAAATAGAACAGCATCTCCGTGATGGCTGTGTGCATTGCGAAGCGAGGGTCAGGGAAGCAGACGCGCTGATGGCGGCATTTGCAGGCACCGTCGAAATCGTTGAACCACCGGGGCACCTGCGAGAGCGTGTGCTCTCGTCGATCCGGCCTTCGCCCGCCCCGAAGCGAGAGAATCATAAGGCTGTTCTTTACGCGCTGGCTGGGTTGTGCGCGGCCTCCCTCGCTGTGTGTGTCTGGTTAGGAACGATGACGAGCAATCTGAACTCACGTCTGAGCGATGTGGCGCAGGAGCGAAATGCACTCGAAGCAGCTCTGAAATCGTTGAGCCAGTCAGGAACAAGAACCATTCAGTTTGGAAAGGCCAATCAACCGGAAGGGAAAGTGTTCGTGAACCCGTCCGGCGGGCTGGTGTTCGTGGCCGCGCGCTTGCCTCGACTCGGGCCCGACCGCACGTTCCAGCTCTGGCTGGTTCCTCCGGCGGGTGCGCCCAAGTCCGCCGGACTTTTCCGTTCAGATGAAAAGGGCTCGTCGGTCACCGTCTCGAACGTCCTTGTCGATCCCGCGACAACGAAGGCCGTTGCAGTCAGCGTAGAGCCCAGCTCCGGGTCGAGTGCGCCGACAACAACCCCCATCATTGTTGCCGGGCTCGAATAACCGGCTTAGGCGAGCTTTTCGGTCGAGATCTCGCCGTTTCCCCAAACCGTGTGCCGTCCGACCCCGGTGAAGGATGCTGCTTCAAGCAGCCGTATGAACGAGGTCAGATCGCCTGAGTACTCCGCCGCGCCTACGAAACCGCCGATGGGATGATTTTGTCCCAACCGGCTTCCGCGCCGCGAGATCTCAATGCGTTCGAGGTTGGCTGAGCTCAACTGAATCGCTTCCGCTTGTTTCCGTAGCGTCCTAGGATCGAGCCTGAGAGTCCCTGAGCCGTAGAGCAGGCTTAGATGTTCCAGGCGCGTGAGGATTTGTCGCACGAGTGTGGGGAAATGACACGGCTCTGTGACTACGCCGTCCATCTTGAGTTCCGTAGGAGTATGGAAATGAATGCGAATCACGTGGGTCGGTTCGACCGAATCACCCAGAGCCAACGAGTAGTGCCGGTGTTGCGGGGGCAACAGCAGCGCCGCACGACTGCGCATCGGGCCGAAGCCTTTGTCGCCCATGGCAGTCACCGCCGCGGTCAACGCTTCCAGCAACTGCAAGTCGGATAGAAACAGGTTGAGGTGAATCGAGAAGACCTCGCCTGGAGAATACGACCGCCCATCCAGGTTCCGGCACCGCAGGACAAATGGGCGCGGAAATGTTGTTCGCAGGCTCGCATCTGATCCGGCATGCCCGAACAGAGCACCGTACGCCCCCGGGTTAGCGGATAGGAGGAAACTGCCCAGCGCACCCCGAAAGACATTGCCGGTCAGGAAAGGAGGAAACGCGAAAGGGTCTCTGGCCTGGAACTGAAAAGTAATCGAGTAAAAAGCGAACGATTGAGTGGTGCCGGACAACTAGAGCTTGGGTTCAGCAGCTGCCGGAGGAGGATTGTGTTGGCTCGGAGCTGCACCACCTTCGGGCAGCTTCACCAGCATCTGTTCTTTCCGGTAGATTAGTGTCGACGTGTTATAGCTCGCCAATTCGAAGCCGTGACCGTGCGTAATAGCGTCGGTCGGACACGCTTCCACGCAATAACCGCAGAAAATGCAGCGGTTGTAGTCGATGTTGTAAACAGCCGCATACCGTTCTCCGCCGCTGAATCTCTTCTGTTCGGTGTTTTCGGCAGCTTCGATATAGATGCAATCAGCCGGGCAAGCTGCGGCACAAAGGAAGCAGGCGACACACTTCTCAAGGCCGTTTTCGTCACGTTGCAGGACGTGAGCGCCGCGGAAGCGTTCCTCCAACTTTGCTGGCCCGTCGGGATAGTCTTCCGTAATCGCGGGCTGCAGCATCTCCTTGAAGGTGATGCCCATACCCTTGGCGATGGCCGCCGCGGAGCTAATCACCTCGCCAATATTCGCCATTACTCTTCCAGGTTAGCGCAGCCGGATTTGTCGCACGGTCCGCAGATTCGTCCCGATGCGATTGGCGGAAAATGGAATTGTCGTGCTGCGAATACTCGTTCTTCTGGCGCTTTTCGCCGCCCTTGCATTTGGCGAAACGTTCAAGCTCTTCCTGAAAGATGGCGATTTCCACATGGTGCGCGAGTACCAGGTTCAGGGTGACAGAATACGCTACTTCAGTACCGAGCGCGGTGACTGGGAAGAGATCCCGAAGGACCTGGTGGACCTGCAGAAGACCGAGTCGCAGCGAAAGCAGAAACAAGACGCTTTGACGAAAGAAGCGCGGGCGCAGGACGAAGAGGAGCAAGCCGAACGTGCTCAGAGACGAGAGATCGAGTCCATACCGATGGACAGCGGTGCTTACATCAGGGAGAACGGCCAGATCAAGACGCTGAAATCAGCCGATTACCAGATCCTGACAGATAAGAAGCGGAAAACCCTACAGGTTCTCTCTCCGATTCCGCTGGTTCCGGGTAAAGCGACTGTTGTCATCAAAGGCGAACGCTCCAGTTTCGGAATCAAAGAGACCCGGCCCGAGTTCTATCTTCGTCTCGCCAAAGAGGAGAAATTCGGCATTATCAAGCTCACTCCCAACTCCAAAAAGAACTTCAGGATTGTTGAGAACGTTTCGATTGTGCCTGTCTCACGCGAAAGCATGGAAACTCGCAAGCAGATTGAGACTTTCGAAACGCAGTTGATGGGGAACCTTTACAAGGTCTGGCCCGAAAAAGCGTTGGGGCCCGGCGAGTACGCATTAATGGAATTCTCTGACGACGAGAATGCGGACAAGCAAGATATCGCGCTCCTGATTTGGGACTTCGCGATCGAGTAGCCGAACCCATACTCACTCGTAGCGCAGGGCTTCCGCGGGAGCGATGCGTGCTGCATTTCGGGAGGGCTGCAGAGTTGCGATCAAGCTGGTGGCAATTGCTAAAGCCGACACCCAAAGACCGTCGGTCCAGTGGCTTTGAAAAGGCACGTAACTCAGCGCGTAGATCTGCTCATCAAGACGCAGCCAGCGGAAGTGATTGAACAGGGCGGTCGTCACGAATCCTATGATGAGTCCCAGGATGCAGCCAATCCCGCCTATAGTAAGACCCTGAAGCACGAAGATTCTCTGGATCTGTTGACGGCTCGCGCCCATGGACATCAGGATGGCAATGTCTCGATGCTTTTCCATTACGAGCATGACAAGCACAACCAGAATATTGAGCGCGGCGATGAGCTCGATGAGACTCACCGTAATCACACTCACGATCTTTTCGAGGCGTAGCGCGTTCAAGAGGGAACGATTTTGATCCATCCACGTTGTCGCAATCAGGGTTGGACCCGCGATCTGCTCGGCTTGACGGGCCACCTCAGGCGCGAGAAAAAGGTCGTCCAGCCGCAGCTCAATCGTGTTAACGACATCGTTCAAATCGAGAATCCGTTGCGCATCCGCCAGAGACGTGAAGGCCCAGTTCGAATCCAATTCGTATAAGCCGGTCTCGAAGATCCCGCCCACGCGGAATCGAAACAGGCTGGGCATCATGCCAAGCGGTGTAAGCCTGCCTTGAAAGCTGAGTATGTCAACCGGGCTGTGCAGGCGAAGCCCGAGCTGCTCGGCCAGGCGGGAGCCGAGGATCACCTCCGAGCGTCCAAGTCCGCCGGGCGGTGTTAGGGATCCGGCCTTCAGGTGCCGGAGCAGGTCCGGAATCTTTTCCTCCCTGTCCAGCAGGACCCCCTTGATTACGCCGCCCGCGCCCACCAAAGGCCCCTTAAACGCTACCTGTCCGTAGAGGCCTGGACTGGCGCCCGTGACATGGGGGATCTTCAGGAGCTTGGGAACGAGCTGTTGCCAATGCTCGATGCCATATGCCGGATTGCGTTCCAGAATGTTGACGTGCGCCGTAGCGCTAAGCAGGCTGGATTGGAGCGTGCTCTGAAAGCCATTGTTGATCGCGAGCGCGATGATCAGGGCGGCAACCCCGGCTGCTACTCCCAGAATGGAGATAACCGTGATGACCGAGATCACGGTCTGTTTCCGTCGCGCTCGCAGATACCGGACCGCGACGGTCCATTCGAACCTCATCAGGCGGGCTGGGCGTCCGCTCCCGTTTCACGTTCCAGCGTCCTCAGCCGCTCGACGAGGCCGATTTCACCTTCCGGCCGAAGCAGTGGGAAAAGGATCACGTCACGGATGGACTTCGAATCAGTCATGAGCATCGTCAGCCGGTCGATTCCGATCCCTTCGCCGCCCGTGGGAGGCATGCCGTACGAAAGAGCGCGGATGTAATCCTCGTCCATCATGTGTGCTTCTTCATCTCCGGCAGCTTTGCGAGAGAGTTGCGCCTCGAAGCGGCGCCGCTGCTCTTGCGGATCGTTCAGCTCAGTAAAGGCGTTGGCGATTTCCATTCCACCGGCGTAGATCTCAAAGCGTTCCACAAAGTCCGGTTCATCTGGCTTATTTTTCGATAACGGCGATACTTCAAGCGGGAAATCGTAGATGATGGTCGGCTCGAAGAGGTGTTCCTCGGCGTTGTTCTCGAACAATTCCATCAGAGCGTTGCCCGGAGTGGTCTGGTGAGAATGGGCTGATAACCAATCGGGATCCTTCAAGTTGTCGAGTGAAGGTTTCGAACCGAGCTTTTCCGGCCAGTACTCAAGGATTGCCTCCCGCATAGACAGGGCGCGGATATGTCCGAAATTGACTGGCCGTCCCTGATACGTGATCTGCTCCGATCCGGTGGCATCGATCGCCACCTGAGCCAGGAGTTGTCTCGAAAGGTCCATCATGCCGCGGAAATCGGTATAAGCCTGGTAGAACTCAAGCATCGTAAATTCCGGGTTATGTCGAGTGGATATGCCCTCGTTCCGGAAGTTCCGATTCAGTTCGTAAACCCGCTCGATCCCGCCCACTACCAGCCGCTTCAGATACAACTCCGGTGCAATCCGAAGATAAAGATCAAGGTCGAGCGTGTTGTGATGAGTGACAAAGGGCCGGGCGGCCGCACCCCCGTATAGGGGCTGCATGATTGGCGTTTCTACCTCGAGGAAACCTCGTTCGTCTAATTGGCGCCGGAGGGAGCGAACGATCTTGGCCCGTGTGACGAAGGCGTTTCGTACTTCGGGATTTGCGATCAGATCCACGTAGCGCTGGCGGTACCGTGTCTCTACGTCCTCGAGGCCATGCCACTTCTCTGGCAGCGGCAGCATGATCTTCGACAGGAAAACCAGGTCCTCCACATGCACCGACAGTTCGCCGGTCTTCGTGCGGAAAAGGTATCCAGTTACCCCGATGATGTCTCCGATATCGAGAATCTCGTACAGCTTATAAGCCGTTTCGGAGACTGCATCCTTCCGGATGTAAATCTGAAGTGTCCGGCCGTTCTGCTGCAGATGAATGAAACCAGCCTTGCCCATGCGACGGCAGGTTTTGACGCGACCCGCAATTCGCATGTGTAACGACGCGGGTAGATCTTCAGCTTTGGTCTCGCCGAAGTCAGACAGGATGTCCGGAATGGTATGCGTGAAGTCGAAAGCGCGTCCGTACGGTTCGAACCCAAGCTTTCGGATTTGCTCAATGCGCTCCTGTCTTTGGCGCAACAGATCGTCTTCTAATGACAGAAAGATTCCCCTCGAACCTCAATTGTAGAGGCTTGGGTTGTTAACTGACGGCTGTAGGCTAGCGGCGGACGATCACTTCGCGCAGGTGGTCGCGCGTGAGAAAGAACTTCATAGACGACGCCCGCTCGAAGAGCTTCTCGATCCGGCGGTTATTGAAGTATTGGCTTTTCTGGTCAACAGTTCCCTGGCGCGGCATCTGCAGCAGCGTTTTTCTATCCTGGATCCGGTAATTATAGACAGGAATACTGGGCGCCTTCTCGGTGGCGCTGAAGAAGAGCAGGAGGTGCGCGCCCGGGCGGAGAATCCGAAAGAGCTGAGTGATGGCTTGCTCGATGAGAGGCGATGTCAGAAACTGGAATGCGTCCCAAACGAGGGCGCCGTCAAAGGAAGCCTCCGGAAAGGTGAAACTTTTATCCAGGAAGCGCTGTGCATTGCTCGCGGCTTGCTGGTTTCCGAGGAAGTCCTTGCCGAAGCACTCCACCATGGTCCCGATCACGTCATCGGACGAGATGCGATGGCCCATGCTGGTGATAAAGCTGATGTTCGCCTGGCTGGCGCCCGACATATCGAGAATTGATAGATTCTCGTAGCTTTGGAGGATGGAACAAAACTGATCCAAGCCGCTGCTCTTCCGGCTGAGGGTGGGACGCGTGTCCTTGTCGCTGAAACGCGGAAAGACACCTTTACCGACACCAAATTTCATGAATCTAAAAGCGAGAAACTATGAAGCGAGGCTGAGCTTCAGGACAAAGCAGAATGAAGGAGAGGAGCCGCGACGAAGCTCCTCCCGTGTTCACTTCGAAGCGTTTGCAACCGCACTGGCTGTATTGGAGACCGGTACACCCTGAGGCGCTGCTACCGATGCGCCTGATCCAAGCTTGGCTCCTGCCTTTGAAATATCGATGCTTCCTTTGAAGTAAGCGCCATCTTCGATGACGATTCGGCTCGTTTTGATGTCCCCGACGAGCTTCGCTTCTTTCTTGATGTCGATCTTGTCCGTAGCATCGACATTGCCCTGGATAGATCCGTGGATCACGATCTCTCGGGCTTTCAGACCGGCCTGCACGCGGGCATTCGGTCCGATGGTTAAACGATGTTCCTGGCACTCAACGGTGCCCTCTACTTCGCCGTCGATCATCAGATCTTCACGCGCGAAGATTTGTCCTTTGATAGTTACGTTTTTGCCCAGAGCGGCAGTTCCGGCACCTCGCGGGGAGACTGGATCGGGATCGTAGGATCGGGGTTGCGATGACATGCTGGTTTCTCTCCTCGGTGATTCCGAAGCGGGTGCGTTTGAATTAGGCCCAACACCTGACCGCGCCGGCTGTTCGTCTGTTTTCGGTTTAGTCCACATTGCGGAAGAGTTCTCCTCGATCTGCTCCACTCAATCGTACTACTCCGGCGCAGCTACGTGACGAGCCGGAAAGTACGCTGGGTTGAACCTATCGGAGTACTCCACAGATTATTACATTCTGCCCTGGTGCTTCCGCCTTCGCCGCTGCTTTGGCATAATAACGTCGGTGTCCAGGACACGCGATCTTGAAGCTCGACTTGAGCGCGCCGAAGAGCAGCTTCGGCTATTTCAGAGAGTCAGCAGGCTGATGGTTCGGGAACTGATGTTGGAGGACGCTCTGAATGAAATTGTTCTCCTGGTCAGGGACTTTCTTGAGTGCGACTCGTGCCTTATCTACCTGGTGGAGGAAGATCAGCTCGTACTTCACGCGTCGAGCGATTCCAACCGACGCAGTATCGGTTCGGTAAAGTTGCGCATGAACGAGGGGCTGACCGGCTGGGTCGCCCGGGAGCGGCGTCTTCTCTCCATTTCTCGGGAAGCCTATAACGATCCGCGGTTTAAGTACTTCAAAGATCTGCCGCAAGATCATTTCGAGGCATTCCTTTCCGTCCCCATCATTTCCCAGAACAAAGTCGTCGGTGTTATCAACGTCCAGAACCGCGCCGCCGGTACTCACTCGGGCAGCGACATCGAGATGCTGAGCACGATCGGGGAACAGGTCGGCTGCTTGTTAGTACTTTCTCAGCAGAAAAGTGCGTCCGCCGGCGTAACGGTTGGAACGTGAGCCGCTCTTTCTGATCTCTACGGGAGCCGGAAACTCACGAAATTAAACCGGCATCGTGTGCACCGGTAACGGTGTGCCCCCAAGGAAATCAGCAGCGTCTTCCAACGGGGAACGTGATAGTGTTTCGGGTCCCATCGATCCAGCCTCATGCCGAGACATTTGGGGCATTTTGCGTGCAGAATCTTGGAAACCAGAAAAATATTCACCCGGAAGCGGCGGCCGCAATCCAGGCAGTGTAGTTGATGGTCCCCGAAAAGCATACGGGCGTACTCCAGTAACGTACGCCGCTTACTTCGTTTCACTCGTGCACTGCCGCAGCTCTCGCATCGGAAGAGCGACGGCTTCATGCAACCAGAGTCCTCCGTTCGTCCTTTTCTTTCCTTACATATTCCGTCCGGAAAGTTGCGAAAGCCTGCTGGAGCGGGAGTAATCTACCCAGGTCCGGCTGCAGTTTAATCTCGTCGATTTCGAGGACCGGTAACAGGTCGCGGGTGGTGGAGGTGATGAAGACGCAGTCGGCCTTCTCGATGTCAGCGGGCGTCAGTTCCCCTTCGCGAACGCTAAGGCCCGGTACTTGGACCTCCTCGAGCAGCACAGCGCGAGTCACGCCGGCAAGGCAACCTGAAGTTTCGAGGGGCGGAGTGACGACGGTGTTGCCCTGGATGCAGAAGACATTAGCCGACGTGCACTCGCTGATCTGGCCGCGTTCGTTCAGGAGAATAAACTCGTCGAGTCCACGCTCATGCGCCGCCTCGTACCAGGTCAGGTTCTGAGCCCAGGAGGTGTATTTCGTGCCGGCAAAAGGCGAAGCCGAAAACCGGGCGTTGGGCATGTAGGCCAGCTTTACGCCAGCCCCCCAATCATTCAGGTCTGCCGTGAAAGCGATCAGATCTGAGTTGCGGGTGATGCCGGGCGCTTCAAAGAGACCTCCCCGATTCCTGATCGAGGCGACGCGAAGAGTTGCTTCTTCGGCGTTGTTAGCCCGGACTAAGTCCAGGAGCAGTCGTCTGAGCTCGGCCGGCGCGATCTCAAAGGGAACTCGCATCCGCTCCGCGTCGCGTTTCATTCGGGCGTAATGGCGTTCGAACGCGAACAGCACACCTTCTGTCACGCGGAGAGTACTGAAGATCCCCCATCCATTCATAAACCCCACTTGACCGGGCGATAACAGCGTCTCATCGGTCTTGTGGATCGACTCGTTATGGAGCAGATGCGGGTGCACGTCCGTAGTGTATCGGAGGCGGGCAAGACGGTGGGAGCTGACACTCCTACCTCCTACCTTTCAGTTTCGTGCGTACCGTTTCAGGGACTGAAGCAAGGCAGCCATGGCCTTGCCGCGATGACTCACTCCGAGCTTTTCGTCTGACGTCAGTTCTGCAAAGGATCGGCCGAACGGCGGATAAAAGAAAAGTGGATCGTAGCCGAACCCGTTCAGGCCCTGCGACGCCCTGAGGATCTCGCCCTCAACTTCCCCGCGCGCTGTGAACAGTCGCTTTCCCGCTTGTGCAGCCACCACCATGCAGACGAAACGGGCTTTCCGTTTCTCCTCCTTGCGCATTCGCTCCAGCAATAAGGCGTTATTTTCGTGATCGTGCGCGTCCGGACCGGCAAAACGGGCAGAGAAAACGCCCGGTGCGCCGTTGAGCGCATCGACCTCGAGACCGGAATCATCGGCTACGACAATCTCAGAGGTGAATTGGGAGTAGTAAAGCGCCTTCTCCGAAGCGTTCTCCTCGAACGTCGAGCCTGTCTCTTCCGGCGGAGGTATCTCTCTCAATTGCGGGAGAGATAGTACTTCAAGGCCACTTCCTTCCGCAGCCAGCGAGAGTTCTTTAAGCTTTTCCTTATTAGAAGAACAGAGGTAAACGACCATCTACCCCTGCTGGGCTAGTGCGCTTCGCTGAAGAGCCGTCAATTCGCGGATCCCGCCACGTGCCAGGGTTAGGAGTTGGGCCAGTTCAGCGTCTTCGAACGGGTTCCGCTCGGATGTCGCTTGCAGTTCGACAAACTTGCCCGATCCGGTCATGACCACGTTCATGTCCACGTCTGCACGCGAATCTTCCTCGTAACAGAGATCGAGCATTGGCTCCCTTCCAACAATGCCGACGGAGGTAGCGGCCACAGAATCGATAATCGGCGACTTCGGCAGTGTCTTGTACTTGACCAAGGTGCCGATGGCGATCGCAACGGCAACATAGGCCCCGGTGATCGCGGCGGTACGCGTTCCGCCATCTGCCTGGAGAACGTCGCAATCGACGATGATGCTGCGTTCGCCGAGCAGGTTCAAATCAATCGCAGCACGCAAGGAACGTCCGATCAGGCGCTGGATCTCATGGGTGCGCCCGGATGGCCGGCCTTTCGTCACTTCACGGGCTGACCTGGTACTCGTGGCACGCGGCAGCATGGAATACTCCGCTGTTACCCAACCTTTTCCCGTGTTCCGAAGGAAGGGAGGAACGGTGTTCTCGACGGTGGCCGCGCAGAGCACGCGGGTATAACCGGCTTCGATCAGCACCGAACCCTCTGCAGTCATCAGGTAGTTCGGCGTGATTACGGTACGCCTTAGCTGGTCAGCTCCACGGTTTTCAGTTCTCATCCCTCTCCGTTGACGCCCAAGCCGCTAACCGATGACACGGAAACTGGCGAAAAAGAATACTGCGGCCAACAAAAGTGCGAGCCCGAGGAGTATGAGGCACGGAATAGCACCTTGACGCGGTAGGGGAGACGCTTTCTCGCTGGTTTGTTTTTTCTTGATGCGGGGTGCAGCCATTACGTCTAGTCATTGCCGCTGGGGAGGGGGGCAGGCAATCGAACCTTCAGGCGCAAGCTACCGACTCTCCGTCGAACGGCGAAGCCGTGCTTCCGGGACTTCTCCTATTTCTTGAATAAGCTGTTAAAAGCGGCGCGAGCGTCGTCAGCATTGCGCGGTGCAGGACTCGCGCTGGTGATAACGGGCGCTTTCGCCGACGGAGCCATGCCCACACCGTCTCTTGCGACAGTAACACGCGGCCGGAAGGCGTCGCACGTGTTGGCCTGATCTTTAACAGCGATCCTGACCGGCACGGGTTTCAAACATTGAAACCGGGTAGATGAGTCGAAGTGAACACACTGTTTGCAGCAGTGTAGAGGCACGCTGCACTTTGGGCATTTGCCGTAATAGTCGACGTCTGGCGATAACATAACGGCGCAGCTATAGCATCGGGCCGAGGCAACGGTCTGAACGAGGCGGGGAAGCCGCGGGCCAGTGATGTCAAGGGGGAGTTTAGGGCCGCCTTGCCTGCCGCGGTCGTGCTTCGGTGTATTCGAAGGCTCACGGCCTGAGTCTTGATAGCCGTGCTGCCTGTATTTGCGATCTCCGTCCATTGTCGTTGATCGACTCCTTGGTTTTTCCGCGAGCTGTAGAGAGCAGTCTCCGAGTGTTGAATTCGGGCCCTTGGACTTGCGTCAAATGTTGTTCCAGTGCGGTTGCAAATTTCTGATGAACGCTGGAAAGTTCTGAGGGAGGCTCGGGTCAAGAAGTTAGAAGATAACTTTGACCCGCCTATCCTGATTAGTATTTACCACGCTTTGCGCGGCAGCGCCAGTAACTTGTTGAGAATTTATCGTCGTCCCGTCGCATTCTCATCGGAATGCCACTTCAGAAGGGCATTGCAGGGGCGTGTAATCGGGTTATCGAAGTGATTTGGCGTAATTCGAACGGAGTAACCGACACGGCCGGTCTGTGCCACCGTGAACTCGTTTGCAAAAGTAACAGTACCATCCCGGTTTTCCACCGGTTTGAGCGGAAGCACAAATGTATCTTGCAGGTTTCCGTTCGTGCCAACCTGGCCGATGACCGCTTCGACACGTACCTCCGATGGTTCTAATCCAGCTAAGTCGACGGTGGTACGCAAGGGCACGGCTGATCCACTCATAACATGATCTTCAGGGCCGCTACCGAAATCGAGAAAGCGAATAGAGTCCCATGACTGATGCAGCCTGTCGTCCCAGTTCGTCTTCTCGCGCGCGGCTTTGAAGTTGCCCGCCGCGATGTCTTCCCAGAGCTGGTGAGCCGGTCTGTACAGATGGTCCATGTACTCGGCCACCATGCGTCCGCAGCTGAAGTGCGGAGTGATGTAAGCCAAAGCTGTTTTCATCCGGCGTACCCACTCGGCAGGGAGTTCCTCTTCGGCGCCCTGGTAATAGAGCGGAACAATGTCGTTCTCGAGCGTTGAATAAATAGCTCGAGCGTGCATCTCATTTTGCTCTTCAGAATAGGGGCTGCGGTCACCGATGGCCCAGCCTCCCGAGATGTCGACCGCTTCATCGAACCAGCCATCGAGGACACTGAAGTTCAGTACGCCGTTCATGCTGGCTTTCATGCCGCTCGTGCCACAGGCTTCTTCGCCGCGGCGGGGATTATTCAGCCAGAGATCGACGCCCTGAACCATTTCGCGCGCCACCTGAATGCTGTAGTCTTCTACAAAAATCAGGCGTTTGGCAAGTTCGGGGTCGCGCGACAAAGAAACAATCTCGCGGATTAACGTTTTGCCTTCCTGATCCTTCGGATGAGCCTTGCCCGCGATGACAATCTGGACCGGCATCTTGGGGTTGTTCAGAAGCTTCTTGAGTCGCTCGACGTCGCGGAAAATCAGGGTTGCGCGTTTGTAAGTGGCGAACCGCCTGGCGAAGCCGATGGTGAAGACGTCCGGATCGAGTACTTCCTGCAAGCGGCGCATTTCAGCAGTGGAAGCCTTGCGCGCCATGCCTGCGTTAGCGACCCGCTCCCGAACATACGCCACCATGCGACGCTTGCGCTTGCGGTGCATCTCCCAAATTTCCTGGCTGGGGATTTCATGCACGAGTTCCCACATCTTGGGGTCTTCCAGCCGTTCACGCCAATCGGGCTGAAGATACTGGTCGTACAGGCTGGCCAAGTCGCCATTGATCCAGGTCGGCGAGTGAACGCCGTTGGTGATGGATGTGATCGGAACTTCGTCAATCGGGAGGCGGGGCCAAAGGTCCTGAAACATTTCCTGTGACACGGTTCGGTGAAGAAGGCTCACCGCGTTTCGGAACGCAGATGTTTTCAAAGCGAACACGGCCATGGAGAAACGCTCCGACGGATCGGAGAGATTCTTACGGCCAAGGATCAGAAACTTTTCGAATGGGATATTTGCAGCTTCGCAGTAACGGTGGAAGTACTCGTAAACCAGACTTGAATCGAAAAGATCGATCCCGGCGGGAACCGACGTGTGCGTGGTGAAGACATTGCTCAGACGAGTTGCTTCGAGTGCCTGCTCGAATGTTAACCCGTGGTCTGCCATCAGAAGGCGGACTCTCTCGATCGCCTGGAACGCGGAATGCCCTTCGTTCATATGGTGAACGGTGGGCTGGATGCCTAGCTTTTTCAGAGCGCGGAGGCCACCGATGCCAAGCACGATCTCCTGCCGGATTCGTTTAATCGTGTCGCCGCCGTACAACTGGTCCGTGATCTCGCGGAACTCGCTCGACCGGTTTTCGGGGATGTTTGTGTCGAGAAGGAGTAATTTTACCCGGCCAACATCGATGCTCCAGACCTTAATGAATAGTTCACCGGTTGGCAGGTCGACGCTGACGATCACCTCTTTCCCGTTCTCGTCCAGGCACGGCCGGACTGGAAGGGTATAGAAGTCGTTCAGAGGCGTGCGCTCCTGCTGCCATCCATCCGGGTTCAAGGCCTGTTGGAAATATCCGTGCTGATAAGCCAGCCCGATGCCGGTCAGTGCAAAATCATAGTCACTCGCCGCTTTCAGATGGTCTCCCGAAAGCAGACCCAGACCGCCGGAATAGATCTGCATGCAGTCGAGAAGGCCATACTCCATCGAGAAGTACGCGATGTTCGGTTCGCTTTCTGTCCGCGAACGCGTATGCAAATACGAATCGTTGCGCTCGCACGCTCTCCGATACAGAGAGACGAATCGCGGGTCCGACGAAGCCCGATCCAGTTTCTCCTGCGAAACACGCCCGAGCACCAGCACCGGGTTATGGTTCGATTCCTTCCACAGCACGGGATCAAGCCGGCGGAAGAGGGCGCGGATGGTGTGGTCCCAACTCCAAAGCAGGTTATACGCCAGCTCGGAAAGGCGGCTGAGCGTAGCAGGTAGAGCCGGGCGAACCAGGAACTCTCGGAGAGGCTGAATTTGGTAAGACATGAAGAAATCTGAAGCGCAGCTCTAAGCCCATAGTGTCTAAGAGCGCTCTAAAGTAGCAGAGTAACTTCGTTAACTCACTAATTTTTGCTCAAAAACCGATAAGCCCACCGGCGCATCCGTTATTATCCCATCAGACCAATAACGAAGGAAAGCACGACCCGATTGTCTTATCTCTCGTTCCGCAACGTTAGTTTCAAAGCAGCTGGACGTGTCATCCTCGAGAATTTGAGCCTGGACGTGCAGCGGGGCGAGACTCTGGTTTTGCTCGGGCGCAGCGGATCCGGTAAAACCACTGCCTTAAGACTTGTAAATCGCCTGCTCGAGCCTTCGAGCGGCGAAATTGTACTGGACGGCAATAATGTCGGCGGCACAAATCCTATTTCCTTAAGGCGGCAGATCGGGTACGTTATCCAGGAATTCGGGCTAATGCCGCACTGGACGGTGGAAGAGAACATTACGCTTACCTTGCGGCTATTGAATCGGCCCGCTGCGGAGTGCGAGACGCGCGCGAAAGAACTGCTCGAACAGGTCGGTCTTCCTCCGGATCAGTTTCGCCATCGACGTCCCCATCAACTCTCCGGCGGGCAGCGGCAGCGAGTGGCCGTTGCCAGAGCCCTCGCGGCACACCCGCCGTTGCTGTTGTTCGATGAGCCATTCGGAGCCCTTGATCCTGTTACACGCCACGAAATGCAACAGCAGTTTCTAGAACTACGAGCTAATTACAATTTCGCGTCGGTATTTGTGACCCACGACGTTGTGGAGGCCCTGACGCTCGGTACGAGAATCGCGGTGTTACATGCAGGCCGGCTCGAGGTCGTCACTACGCCCGACGCTTTCTTGCACGTCGAAACTCCGACCGCTCTCTCGTTCCTCCAAACCTTGCCCCCGCAGCTCTTAGCGGATCGCGGCAAGTGGCAAACTTAGCTTTGGATCCGATCGTCCTCAAAGCGCTCGCTCATGACGTGGGGGAGTTGACGCTGGAACATATCGTCCTGGTTGCTGCCTCCTCCAGTGCCGCAATCGTGATTGCCGTTTTTCTCGGCGTCATCGGCACGCGTCGAGCGGGCATCCGGCGCGTGTCGCTGGCGGTTGCAAGCGTACTGCAGACCGTACCCAGCCTGGCGCTCTTCGGATTTCTCCTGCCGGTGCCGCTCATCGGAGGTATCGGCAAACACACCGCGATTCTCTGCCTCATCCTGTACTCCTTGCTTCCGATCTTGCGGAACACGATCGTGGGAATCTCGAGCGTAGACTCACCTGTCCGGGAGGCTGCCGTGGCTATGGGCATGACGGACATGCAATTGCTTCGGATGGTGGAACTGCCTCTGGCAGCACCGACCATTATTGCTGGTATCCGCGTTGCTCTCGTAACAAACATCGGGACAGCTGTGATCGCTGCCGTTATTGGAGGGGGCGGTTTGGGAGTTCTAATTTTCCGCGGGGTTGCTTCGGTGGACACGCTGCAAATCCTGGCGGGCGCGCTACCGGCTGCGGCCCTCGCCCTTTTAGCCGATGCCGGCATGGGATTGCTGGAGCGCAGAATCAATCGGACATGAAGCACTTTTTACTTCTATTGATTTCGCTGGCCAGCATCACGTCGTGCTCGCGCACAAACGCCATCGTAGTGGGTTCGAAAAACTTCACGGAGCAGCTGATCCTCGGCGAGATTGCGGCGCAGCAGATCGAACGCAAGCTCCACCTCACCGTGGAGCGTAAACTCAATCTGGGAGGTACACTGCTAGCCCATGAAGCTCTGGTGAAGGGCGACATCGATCTGTATCCCGAGTACACCGGAACGGCAAACAGTGTTGTTCTGAAGGGGAAAACGCCGTCAGATACAGCTCGCGCGTACATGGAAGTGAAGGACGCTTATTTCAGCCGATTTCACCTGGTCTGGCTGCCCCCTTTGGGATTCAATGACACGTTCGCTATGGTGGCCAGAGCCGCCGACGTCCATAAGCTCAGTTCACCGAAGCTCTCTGCTGCGGAATCGAGGTCCTGGCGCTTGGGTGTGGGTTATGAATTTCTGACCCGGCCGGATGGTCTTCGTAAACTCGATGAGACCTATCATTTACGCTGGGAAGGAACGCCCAAGAGCATGGATCTTGGCTTGCTCTACCGCGCTTTGAAGTCTCACAACGTTGATATGGCCGCCGCGAATTCGACTGATGCGTCTCTTACCGATCCCACTTTTACAGTGCTTGAAGATGATCGAAACGCCTTTCCTCCCTACAATGCATGCTTTGTGTTGCGAAAGAACCTGATTGACCAAAGGCCGGACGTAGAGATGGCGTTGACCATGCTCTCCAATCACATCAGCGCGGAGACGATGCGCGGATTGAACCGGCGGGTGGAAGTGGATCACCAGCCTGTGCAAACGGTGGCAAGAGACTTTCTTCAGACCCAGCCATGAGTGCCGGTCAGCCATTCACTATTCGATGATCAATAAGCTCGTTCTTGAAAATTTAAAACACCGATGGGTGCGCACGTTTTTGTGCGCACTCGTGGTCGGCGTTCAGGTAATGTCGATCCTTACCCTGATAGGCCTCAGCCGGGGCTTGCTGGAGGATTCTGCGCAGCGCGCCAAAGGCACAGGGGCGGATATCTGGTTGAAAGCCGGCGCCTCGTTTTCGATATCGGCCGCGCAGGTAAACGAA